>Ga0164293_10000051_pt1 | contig 70683 bp, 61 predicted proteins | sample GEODES118metaG_FD_111487 | JGI IMG/M metagenome (GOLD analysis project Ga0164293, IMG submission 111487) | Eutrophic lake water microbial communities from Lake Mendota, Wisconsin, USA - GEODES118 metaG | ecosystem: Environmental > Aquatic > Freshwater > Lake | place: USA: Lake Mendota...
ACCTGATGATGCGGCTCGAGCTTGCCCATTTCCCGCTCGAGGAGTCGCACGAGTTCCCCCTCGGCCTTGCGCAGCTCACGTCGCACGTGCCGCAGCGTGGGCGAGGCCTCATCACGCACGGTGCCATCGTCACTGATGGCTCGGCCGATCGCCTCTTCCTGCGCCCGGAGGTCGACGAGCGCCTGCGCATACGAGGTGAGATAGGCGAGCGTGATGGCCGGCCGCCGCGGGTCGCGCAGCGTATCCCGCATGCGACGGGACGACCGCAGGAGCGTGGCCCCCTGCAGGAGTTCGAGGGCGCTCCAGGTGAGGCCGGCAATGCGCAGGCGCTTGAGCGCGTCCCCGAGATCGGGGATTGGTTCCGCCGGCCAGCCGAGATCTGAGGTGACGAGCGCTCGCACGGCGCCGACACGCGCATGCTCCAACTCGATCCACGCGCGGTCGTAGCGTGGTGTGAGCGCGCGTACGGCGGCGGCCCCAGGCGCGGAAGAAGCCCGGCCGGCCACATGGGCCAGCAAGCGGGGAAACTCGAGAATACCGAGCGCGTGCGCGTTCATGGGGTCCGGCTGACGAGCCGGCCTGACGGGCCGGCGTTACGCGCGCGCCAGTGCTTCGCGCGCCATGGCGTTGATGACACTGCCGTCTACGCGCCCCTTGTAGGCGGGCATGACGCGGGCCATGACGGCACCGATGTTGGCGGCCCCCGCAGCGATGGCGGCCTCGACAGCCGCACGCACCTCGGCCGGATCGACCTGAGCCGGGAGATACGCCTCGAGCAGCGTGACCTCGTGCTGCTCCTTTTCCTGCAGGTCGGCACGGCCGGCCTTGCCGTACAATTCGACGGACTCGCGGCGCTTCTTGATACCCTTGCGCACCACGTCGATCACGTCGTCGTCGGTAACCTCCCGACGCAGCTCGATCTCACGATTCTTTACCTCGGCGATGACCATGCCGAGGAGCATCACGCGATCCTTCTGCTGTTCCCGTCTGGCGGCCGCCTGATCTCCCTGCAACCGCGCCAGCAGCGTATTGCCGCTGGCGTCCACGGGACTGCTCACCCGTTCCGGGTGCGGCGGTTCTTACGGACAGCCGCGTTCATCTTGCGCTTGCGGCGCTCCGACGGCTTCTCGTAGTGACGATGCTTGCGCAGGTCCGACAGGATGCCGGCCTTTTCGCACTTCTTCTTGAAGCGCTTGAGCGCGCGCTCGAAGTTTTCGTCCTCGTGGATAATGACTTCCGACAAACTGAACCTCGGATGTGGTCGCGACAGGATCGCGACGTGTGCAAGGGGAGACCAGCGAATTGCCGGCCAGACCAGCGGGCGATAAAACCAGAAAATGACCCTCTTCGGGCCAGCCTCTAATGCTAGACAGAGCGGCCACGCCGGTCAAGGACGCGTCCGCGCCAACTCACCCCGGCGGCCATCCCAGTGGGCGTCCGCCGAGCACGTGCAGGTGGAGGTGGCCAACGCTCTGCCCCCCGTCGGCACCGATATTGGTGACCACCCGGTATCCCGACTCGGCGATCCCCTCGCGGCGCGCCACCTCAGCGGCCAGCGCCAGCAGGTGGCCGAGCTCAGCCGCATCATCGGCCTCGGCCAACGAGACAACGTGGCGCCGGGGTACCACGAGCACATGCACCGGTGCCTGCGGATGCAGATCGCGAAAGGCCAGCGCGTGGTCGTTGGACGCCACCGCAGTGGAGGGAATGGAACCGTCCACGATCCGACAGAAGATGCAGGGGGCCGCTCCAGCTTCGTTCACGCGTCCTCCAGGGGCTCGGGATGGGACTCGCGTCCCAACCAGGTTCGGGCCATCGCCAGCGCAGCGATAGCCGCAGTTTCAAACCGTAGAATCGTGGGACCGAGGCACACCGACCGGAAGCCGGCCCCCCGGAGCTGTTCGAGCTCATCCCGTTCGATGCCCCCTTCGGGGCCGACCGCGATGATGAGGGGGGGGCGCACCGCAGGAGACGCTGCCCCCACGAGCGGCTCACCGGCCGGATCGAGGACCACCCGATCCCCAGGCGGCGCCGCCAGGATGGCGCGCTCCAGGTTCGCCTCGGGAAACGGCTGCGGGAGCCACGCCCCTTCCGACTGTGCCAGCGCGCCTTCCATCCGCGCGCGCACCTTCGCCTGAAAGCTTACCCCCTCACCCCGCGGCGATACGCTGCGTGAGCGCCGCCATAGCACCGGCCGCCAGCTGGTTGCCCCCAACTCCGCGGCCTTTTCGGCCAGCCAGAGCATACGATCGCGATCGGCGACGGGGACCAGCAGATGCACCGGCGGGAGCGGCGCCACGTGGACCAACTGCGTGACTTCCACCTGCGCCTGGGTCTTGGACAGCACCACCAGCTGCCCCTCGGCGATACTCCCCTGCCCGTCACGGAGCCCCACCACCGCGCCAGCGCCGAGCCGCAGGACTCGCATGTGCCGCGCGGCCGACTCGTCGAGCGTCACTGTCGCGCCCAGTGTGAACGGGTCGCCAGTGACGAACTGTGGCCGCCCGGCGGCTACGCCTTCGCGATCGACACCGACCACCAGATGTCCTCCGCGTCTTCCTCGATGACCGTCCAGCCGTGCGCCGCGAGCACCGCCAGCATCGTCTCGCGCTCCTCACGCAGAATCCCGCTCAGGATCGCCGCCCCGCCCGGCTGTAGCGCCGCGCCAATGACCGGCATCAGCTCGATGAGCACGGACGAAATGATGTTGGCCAATACCACGTCGACCGGCGCGACGAGCGGCAAGAGCGCGCCGGCATCCGCTTCGAACACGTGCACACGCTCGGCCACGCCATTACGCGACACGTTCTTCTCCGCATCGGGGATCGCATCGGCATCGAGTTCGATCGCATACACCCGCGCGGCGCCGAGCTTGGCGGCCGCGATGGCCAGCACGGCGCTCCCGGCACCGAGATCCGCGACCACTGCCCCGGCGCGCAGCTGCCGAGGCAACAGCCGCACGACGCCACGCGTCGTCGGGTGCTCACCGGTGCCGAACGCCATTCCCGGCTCGATGACGATCGTCGTCGCCGGGTCGAGCCCGTCGGCGAGCCATGGTGGGGACACGGTAAGAGCCCCCAGCTGGTGCGACGTAATGCGCGTCTTCCACGCTTCCGTCCAGTCCACGTCCGGCACCGGCGCGGTTTCGATCACCACCAGTTCGTCGGCCTCGGTGACCGCACGATGCACCGCCTCGAGGTCGGTGCCAGGCGGGAAATGCGTCACGAGTGCGAAGCCGTCTTCGTGGACCCCTTGCGCACCCACCGCAAACAGGGCGGCGAGACAGGCGTCGCGCGCGCCTTCTGCGCGGTCGGGCTGCACCCGCACGCTGATCCAGCGCTCGACATTCGATGACATGGGATCAGGCACCGAGCGCTTCCTTCATCTTCGACCAGAACCCCTTTTCGCGACGCTCAGGCGTCTTGCCCTGCAGTGCCCCGAGGCGCTCGATGAGCTGCTTCTCTTCGCCCTCGACGGATTGAGGTGTCCAGAGCTGCACTTTCACATGCAGATCGCCCGTTCCGGAGGCATTGACCCTCGGCAAACCGCGACCGCGCAGATGAAACACGGCGCCACTCTGGGTTCCCGCCGGCACGCGCAACGAAAGGTCCCCCGTCACACCCGGCACCGTGATATCGGCGCCGAAGACCAGCTGCGGGTACGTGACCAACGCTTCGCAGAAGAGATCTTCTCCATCACGCTCGAACCGTTCATCGTCATCGACCTCGAACACGACGAGGACGTCACCACGCGTCCCACCGCGCGGCCCGATGTTGCCGACTCCGCGGAGCGTCATGTACTGGCCGGTGGCCACACCGGGCGGTACCGTGATCTTGAGCGTGCGATCGGCGCGTACCCGTCCCTCGCCACGGCATTTCTTGCACGGGTTGGCCACGACCACCCCTTCGCCGGCGCACGTGGGGCATGGCGCGACCGACACGAACTGGCCGAAGAACGAGCGCTGCGCACGGCGCACTTCGCCAGCGCCCCCACACGTGCCGCACGAAGACGGCTTGGTCCCCGGCTCGGCGCCGGAGCCCTCACACTTGTCGCAGGCCTCGAGCACCTTGAGCGAGACGGTCTTCTCGACACCGGTGGCCACTTCGGTCAGCGTGAGTGGTAGCGGCAACTTGATGTCGGCACCGCTGCGCGGCCCGGAACGCCGGCCACCAGCCGAGGCGCCGAACAGGTCACCGAATCCGCCGAAGTCGCGCATGAAGATGTTGAGCGCGTCGGACAGGTCCACGTGTTCATAGGCGGACTGTCCTCCGCCGCCGCGCAGTCCGGCCTCCCCGTATCGATCGAACGCCGCGCGCTTCTGCGGATCACGCAGCACGTCGTACGCCTCGGTGATCGTCTTGAACTTCTCCTCGGCCTCCTTCGAACCACCGTTGCGGTCGGGGTGCCACTGCATCGCCAACCGGCGATAGGCCTTCTTGATGTCGTCGTCGGAAGCGTCGCGCGGTACGCCAAGAACCGCGTAGAAGTCAGCCATGGTGTCGTCGAGCCAATGCCACGAAAAAGCCGCGAAAACCCTGATGAGCTGGCAATAGGCCGGCCGATCGGGACGAGGTGTCGGATGGTGAAACGATGATACCGGGACCCGGCGCGACGCGCGCGCCTCCCCACGGCAACCCGATAAAGCTAACCCAACCGGAGCGCCGAAGGGTCCCTGCGTGAGGACCCGGCCGCGATGGGGTCAGCAGAGGAGGTCGGAGACCAGTCGGGACGTGTGGTCGACAAGCGCGATCACCTTCTCATAGGGCATGCGCGTTGGCCCGATCACCCCGATGACGCCACTCAGCGATCCCGCGTGGTACTCGGCCGTGACCACGGTGAACGGCTCGAGCCGCGGATCGCTGTGCTCATTGCCGATGGTGATCGAGATGCCGGGATTCCCCGAACGCGACTCGAGCAACCGCCCGAGCTGCTGGCGTGTCTCGGTCAGTTCGATGAGCTGCCGGAGCCGTTCGCCGCTGGCGAACTCCGGCTTGTCCGCCAGGAGCGAGGGTTGCCCAAGCACCACCGTATCAAGCGGATCGGCGGCTGCACGGCCAAACACCTGATCACCCTCCTGCACGAAGATGTTCAGCAGTTCGGCCGCTTCCGGGCTGGTGGTGACGTCACGCAGGCGAGACGCAAGCGAGGTGCGGACCTGATCGAGCGTGAGCCCGGCCAGCCGCTCGTTCAGCACGATGGTCACGCCGATGAGCGCCTCGTCGGCAATGATGCCGGGCACTTCGACAAAGATGGTGCGCACGGCCCCACCACTGAGACTGAGCACCATAAGCAGGCGGTCAGACGAGACGCGCACCAGTTCGACCTGACGCAACGTGGCACGATCGAGCCGCGGGCCGAGCGCGACGCCGAGTTCCTGGGTGAGCACGCCCAGCGACTGCGCCGCCCGTCGCAGGATGTTCTCGATGGCCGAACCGCCACCTTGGATCTCTTCCTCGAGACGCCGCCGCTCCGCACCGGAGAGCGGATCGACCCGCATGAGCGAATCCACGTAGGTGCGATAGGCCTTGTCGGTGGGAATGCGACCGGCCGAGGTATGAGGATGGAAGAGAAATCCCTTCTCCTCCAGATCACTCATCGTGTTGCGAATGGTCGCCGGCGAGATCCCCAAACCAAAACGGCGCGACAACGTGCGTGATCCGGCGGGTTCCGCCGTAGCCACGTAGCTGTGAATCACCGCCTCGAGTACCTGCCGCTCCCGCTCGGAGAGCTCGCTGTGCGACATCTCACGTCCCATGTGCCGAAGCCTACCGGGCGCTTCGAAATGCTGTCAAGTCAGCGGCCAGTGCATCCAGCCGCAGCCAGCCGTGTGCCGTGCACACCGCGCGCACGCCATCCGACCGATGATCCAGACGAATCCAGCCGGCCTCCTGCCACAACATCAGGCGTGAGAGCTCCACCTCTTCGACGGGCAGTCCGTCCGTCGTACGCAACCCGAGATACACGCCCTCCGCGATCCGGTTCTCACGCGTGAGGAACTCCTCCCCGCCTACAGGATCGGTCAGGGTGCCCACCGTACGCTCCCACGCCGCAAAGGCCTCGATGTTCCAGCGACGGGCGTCGCCATCGAAGCCGTGGGCGGACGGTCCAAGACCGAGATAGGGCGCGCCGCTCCAATAAGCACTGTTGTGCCGGGCCCGCTTTCCCGGGCGGGCGAAGTTCGACACTTCATAGTGTTCGAACCCCGCGGCCCGCAGCATCTCGTGGGCCTGAAGAAACTCCCGTTCGTACCGCTCTTCGCCGGCCTCGTGCTCCTGCCCACGTGCATGCCACCGCCCGAGCGGCGTGTGCGGCTCCACCGTGAGACCGTACAACGACACATGATCGGGAGCCAGCGCCACGACCTGCGCGAGGTCCTGCTCCCAATTGCGAGCCAGACGATCCGGCGTGGCGAAGATCAGATCAAGCGAGAAGGCGTCCATGCCGGCCTCGCGCGCCGCCTCCACCGCGCGTCTCGCGCCTGCCGCATCGTGCACCCGATGCATCCACGACAACACCAAGTCATCGAAACTCTGGATGCCAATACTGAGGCGATTCACGCCCGCTTCACGCCATGCCCGCACGGCATCCACGGTGATATCCTCCGGATTGGCCTCCAGTGTCACCTCGGACGCCTCATCCCATTCGACATGCCGGCGCAACGCGTCGAGTACCGCGGCGACGCCGCTGATGCCGAGCCGCGACGGAGTGCCACCACCCAGATACACTGTGCGCAGCGGCCCGACGTGACCACGAACTTGACGGATGTCGCACTCCCTCGACACCGTCTGCGCGAACTGCTGCCAGGGGACCTCCCGACGCACCGCGATGGCGAAATCGCAGTAACTGCATCGGCGCGCGCAAAATGGTACGTGCAGATACACATGCTGATATCGTGCGCGCCTGTCGTGCCGCGTGTTCATCCGGCTCCGATGGCTGGATGCACCCGGCCCGCTGCATCGAACGTGACCAGCCCATCGATCTCGAGCAGGGCGAGGACGGAAGACACTTGGCGTAGTGGCAGCCCAGTCTCGCGCGCCACGGCCGCCGCGCTGTCGGCGCCATTCGTCAGTGCGTGCCAGCAGATCGCGGCCTCGCCGTCTAGCGCCAGCCCTACGGTCGGCGTGGCCGCCATCCGCAACAGCGCCAGGACGTCGTCTGGTGCAAGAATCGGCTCCGCGTGCTCGTGGCGCAGCAGCAGGTTACACCCGCGCCCGGTGGGCGCGTCGATGTTGTGGGGCACCACGGCCAGCGTGCGCCCGAGCTCACGTGCGTACCGCGCCGTGTTGAGCGCCCCACTGCTTTCGGGCGCTTCCACGACGACGGTCACGTCGGCCAAGGCGGCGATGAGACGATTGCGCTGCGGAAACGCGCCCGCGTGCCCTGCATCGCCCGGTCCGAACTCACTCATCACGAGCCCGTCGCGAGCGATGCGCTCCTGCAAGGCGCGATGCTGCCGCGGATAGTATTGATCGATGCCCGTACCCAGCACGGCCACCGTACGCCCGCCAGCATCGAGCGTTGCCTCATGCGCGACCGCATCGACACCACGCGCGAGCCCACTCACCACACACACGCCATGCCGAGCGCACGTGGTGGCGATGGCTCGCGCCACCCGCTCGCCGTATGGCGTCGCCTTGCGGGTACCGACGATGGCGACCACCGGTGGTTCACCGATCGCCAGAGTGCCACGCACCCATAAATGGCGCGGCGCCGCCTTCAAGTCACGCAGCCGAGCCGGATAGTCCGTCTCCTCCGGCGTCAGGCAGCGCGCACCATCACGGAAGAAGCTGTGCATCCTGTTCCGGCTTGAGCGCCTCAGCGCGCATGGCCAGCAACCGGCGCCACCAACCATCGAGCATCACGTCGAGCCCCATGCGGCCTGCCGCGCTGATGGCGTAAGCCCCGAAGGCGCCACGCGTATCGATCTCGGGGATGTAATGCTCACCGAGTAGATCGAGCTTGGAGAACACCACGCAGAACGGCTTCTTGGCGAGCTCCTCGGAATACGACGCGATCTCATGCCGCAACTGGTCGAGCTCCGCTTGCCAGTCCATCGCGTCGATGGGGATGAGAAACGCGAGCAACCGTGTGCGCTCGATGTGCCGCAGGAACTGCAGACCGAGGCCCTTGCCCTCGTGTGCGCCTTCGATGATGCCGGGAATGTCCGCCACCACGAACGAGCGGTGGTCACTCAGCGGGACCACGCCAAGGTTGGGCGACAAGGTGGTGAAGGGATAGTCGGCGATCTTGGGGCGCGCCGCCGAAATGACCGAGAGCAGCGTGCTCTTGCCGGCGTTCGGTTGTCCCACAAACCCCACATCAGCGATGAGCTTGAGCTCGAGCTCGAGCGTTCGCATCTCGCCCTCTTCGCCGGGCTGCCACTCGCGAGGCGACTGGTGCGTCGCGGTGACGAAGAACGCGTTGCCCTTGCCTCCCCGCCCGCCCTTGGCGACGAGGATGGTATCGCCGTGCTCCATGACTTCGCCGATCAACTCGTGGGTCCGGGAGTCGCGCACGATGGTGCCGGGCGGTACGGGGAGCACGACATCCTCACCGGAACGGCCGGTACGATTGGACCCCTCGCCGTGCTGACCTCGCTCCGCCTTCCACGAATCCCGGTAGGTGTAGTCGAGCAGTGTGGTGAGGTTGCGGTCGGCGCGTACCTGCACGTCTCCACCGCGCCCGCCATCACCGCCATCGGGCCCACCCATGGGCACGAACTTCTCGCGACGGAAGGACGTCTGCCCGGAGCCACCGGTGCCTGCTTCAACCTTTACGAGTACGCGATCGACGAACATGAGCCGTCCTGGACTGTCGGATATGAGTTCACTTACCGAGCACGCGTGCCCACAGCCCCTGATACCGACGCACATCGTCGGGCTCGAGGAGCGGCGCGATGACCGCGAGCGCGGCCGTCACGGTGGCTTCGCTGGCTCCGGCATGCAGCGCACCATGCAGATGCGAGTGCAGCTGGCGATCCTGCTTGGCGATGGCACAGGCGGCCACCACACACAACTCCCGTCGCGCAAGATCGAGCGGCGCGCGCGACAACACCTTTCCATACCCCTCTTCGACCATCCACCGATCGAGCGCCGGATGGAGTTCGTGGATGTTCACCCGCAGTCGCTCGTAGAAGCGACCATACACGGCGGCGCAGGTGGCTTCCCCCTTCTGCTGCCGCTCGATCGGGTCGTCGATACCGAACACGTCCACATCCGGCCCCTTCTCCCCAGTGATGCGACGCCATTCGCGAGCGGAATTCAGCGCACGCGGAAACCCGGCGAAGAGGTAGGTCTGCAGAATGACCTCCTCCACCCACACCGAACGCACCGTCCCCAGTGCCGCCGTAAGAGCCGCGCGCACCTGCGCCTCACTGCCACCGGCGAGCATGGCGGCGAGGTGGACCAGCGCCGCCGTCTCATCATCAAGCGCGGTCAACATAGCACTGCTACCCGGTGTCGTCGTCACCGAATCTTCGCGCGTTGGTTCATTCGTACGCGCTGCACCATACCCGCCCCCGGACGATCCGCTCATGCATCGATCTCGAGACGGTCGCCCACGTCCCCGTTGGCCACGAGCACCGCACCGACCATCTCCCCGCGCGTGTTCCGCACCCCCCGCTGCACGTGATCGCGCAGCGCGTCGGGCAATGGATCAGGCAAGGCGTCGTAGGCGGCGAGCAGCGCCAGCACCGCCGGATACTGGGAACGCGCGGTCCCATCCTCAACCTTGATGGCGAAACCGATGCCGCGATCGACGATCGCGACGGTGTGCACCCCTTCGGCGCCGATCTTGCACACCACGTTTCCACCACACGCGTCCATGAGCAGGGTATCGAAGCGGTCGGTGCCGCCCACCAGGAACGGCTGCGACGTCATGGCGCTCACCACGCGTCGGCTGGCCGAATCTCCCTCGGCAGCCGCACGCACCAGACGGGCGTACGACAGCGCCATGTTGGCAAGCGGGATGGCGAAAACCGAGACACCGCAGCCGTCAACGCCGACCCCAATGGCCTCGGGGTGCATCGCGCACCATTGGGCCACCGCCTGCAGGCAGTCCCGCTGCACAGGGTGTCCGGCACGCTCGTAGCCGGCGGTCGGCGCCCCCACCTGCACCGCACGCGCGAGCATCGCGGCGTGTTTCCCGGAGCAGTTGTTGTGCAGCCGCGTCGCCCGCACGCCGGAATCGCGCACCAGACGAGCGCCGCGCGCCGCGAGAGGCTCGTGCGGTCCGCACGCCAGATCCCCCTCCTCGAGCCCGAGTCGTTGCAACATGCGCAACGCGATGGCGACATGCTCGGGCTCCCCGCCGTGCGACGCACAGGCGAGCGCCAACTCCTCGATGTTCCATCCGAAGGCATCGAAGCCACCGCTACGCAGCAAGGGCATCACTTGGAACGGCTTGGCGCAGGAACGCCACCAGACCGCCAATTCCGGGTCGCGCGCCGATTCCAGCAATTCCCCTTCGGCCGACACCACCGCCGCATGCACCCGATGCCGGGACTCTACGAGCCCGCCGCGCGTGACCACCACGTCGAGTGATCGCGTCCGGGAGGGGGGCCCGAACCCGTTACCCAGCCGGGAAGCCGATGCGGCGCCACCGGCACCCTCTGCGAAAGAATCTGGAATCCACACCCTTGCAAGATACACCCGCCAGGGCCGTGGGCGGCGTGCGGAACCGCCGGATCAACTCCGCCGTGCCGCCAGCACGACCCCAACGAGTACCAGCGCGCCGCCAGCGATGGTCCCCACCCCGGGCACCTCGGCGATGCCAGGCAGGAGCGCCGCCAGGATGGTCGCCCCGATCGGTTCGCCCAAGGTCGTGAGATTGACGATGAACGCGGGAAGGTGGCCGAGCGCCCAATTCATGCCCGTATGCCCCAGCAGCATCGGCCCAAGGGCAAGACCGGCGAAGATGGCGAGTTCCCGCGGCGGTTGCGGGGCAAGCGGCTTGCCGGCGAATTGAGTGAGCAGCAAGCAGACGCCAAACGCCGCGCCGTACACGAGCGCCACGTAGGGCCACAGCCCGAGATGCTGTCGCAGGCGGCGTCCAATCAGGTAGTACCCGGCCGCCGTCACGGCCCCCAGCATGGCCAGAAGATCGCCGAACAGGGCGCGCGAACCGGACTGACCCTCCCCGAGCAACGCCGGCCCAATGGCGGACAACCCACCCGGCACATCGGCCATCCCGACGATCAGCGCGCCCACCACGGCGAGCGCGATGCCAATCCACTGCACACGGGACGGGGATTCGCGAAGCCACAGCACGCTGACCATGGCAATGATGACGGGCTGCACATTCACGAGCGCCACCGAAGCCGCCACGCTGGTATAGCGCAACGACGCGTTCCACGACCAGAAGTGGATGGCGAGCAGCACGCCGGCGCCGAGGGCGAAGAGATAGTCTTTCGCCGCCAGGGTACGCCATTCACGCCATCCCCCGCCGATGACCAGCGCCGCCGCGACGATGATCATGGAAAACCCAAGTCGCCAGGTGGCGATGACGAGCGGGTCAGCCGCCGACAGCCGGATGAGCGGCGCCGCGAGAGAGATGCCCACGAGCGAAAGCGCGAGCACCAGCAGGGGAGAGGTCCGTGGGCGCGCCGTAACGTTGTTGCTCATCGAGCCGGTAATGGCGGGGAAACGGGGCTGAAGATCATCACGGCCAAGCTATACACCGTTTAACTTTCACGCATGACGCCATTCATTCAACGCGCCCGGCTCGAGGCGCTCCTGGCCGCAGCGCGCGAGCAGCACGTGGTGATCGTGGGTGATGCCATGCTCGACGTCTACCTGCGCGGCGATGTCGATCGCATTTCACCAGAGGCCCCGGTGCCCGTGGTGCGAGTGCGTGACCGGAAGCTGGCCTTGGGTGGGGCGGCGAACGTGGCGCAGAACGTGGCGGCGATGGGCGCCGGCTGTGACCTCGTGGCGGTGGTGGGCGATGACGTGGCCGGTGCCACGCTGCGTGATCGGCTGGATACCGGGGGCATGCAATCCCGGTCGCTCGTCACGGTGGACCGGCCCACGACCACCAAGACGCGCGTGATGGCGAGATCGCAGCAGCTGGTGCGTTTCGACGAGGAGGACGATGCGGACCTCTCGGCGTCGGACATCGAGCGGGTGCTTCATACCATCACGCAGGCGCTCCCGCACGCCACCGCCCTCGTCTTCGAGGATTACAACAAGGGCGTGCTCGTCCCCGCAGTGATCGAGGGCGCCATCGCGCTGGCGGGCGGACGGAAGCTGCCGATCGTGGTCGATCCCAAGTTCCGCAATTTCTTCGCGTATCGTGGGGCCACGGTGTTCAAGCCCAATCGTCGGGAGCTCGAAAGTGCCCTCGGGGCGGCGGTCGATCTCGACCATCCGGCCGCGCTCCCCGAGACGTTTGCCCGGCTAGGCGTGGATAATCTGCTCCTCACGCTGGGCGAACGGGGCATGGCACTCGTCTCGTCCGACGGGGTGGTCCACCGGGTGCCGACCACGGCGCGCGAGGTCTATGACGTGGTCGGTGCGGGCGACACGGTGACGGCGTATCTCGCGACCATGCTCGCTGCGGGCGCGACGCCCCTGGAGGCCGCCGTGATCGCCAACTACGCGGCCGGTGTGGAAGTGGGCAAGCTGGGCGCCGCCACCGTGTCGCCCGCGGAGGTACTCGAGGCCTTCGACGCGCACCTGAGTGAGCTACGCGGCGAACACTGACGGGACAGGACTGGCGCACGCGGCGCCGCCATCAGAGAATACACACACGCTTGCAGCTGTTGGGGTCCGGTAGCTTAGTCGGTTAAAGCAGTCGACTCATAATCGATCGATCGTGGGTTCAAGTCCCACCCGGACCATTCCGCCCCGGCGCCCACCGCCGGGGCGGTCCTTTTTGAGGGAAACGAGGTGGAGGGGCTTCCCACACCTGAGCCATCCCGTTACGTTTTCGATCCGCTCCTCACATGCAGTATTTGTGGCGGATGCGGGCGCGTAGCTCAGCTGGTTAGAGCGCTGCTTTCACACAGCAGAGGTCCGGGGTTCGAGTCCCTGCGCGCCCACTGCAAAAGGCCGGATGTCCTCACGGACGTCCGGCCTTTTGTTTTTGCGGTACTGCGTATCAGGGGAGCGGCACCACAGCACCGTTCCGCGATGAGGCATGGGGACGCGTGCCCCCCTGCACCACCTTTACCCGCGCGCCCGCCTGCCGCAGTCGGCCGATCGTTCGTTCATCGAGTCGCGCCTTGAGCACGAGCACATCGTCGTCCACGCGTTGATCGAGCACCTCACCGTCGCGATGGACTTCAGCGATGAGCCTGCCGTTTGCCGCTGGGATCTGCACCTCCAGCACCGGACGCTGCGTTCGCAGGCTGCTGAGCAACGACGCCTTGAGCGCATCGAGCCCACCCTGAGCGAGCGCCGAGACGAACAGCGAATTGGGCATCAGGTTGGCCACCCGTTCGCGCACGGCCGCCGCTTCGTCCTCAGGAACGGCGTCCATCTTGTTCATCACATAGGTGAGCGGACGTTCCGACAACCCCAAATCGTTCAGTACGCCGTCCACGACATCGCGCTGTTCCTCCCAGGCGGGATGACTCGAGTCGATGACATGCAGCAGCAGATCGGCTTCGCGCGCCTCGGCAAGCGTGGCGCGGAACGAAGCCACGAGGTGGTGAGGCAGCTTGCGGATGAACCCGACCGTATCGGTCAGCAGCACCGTGTACCCATCGCCGACTTCGACCTCACGCGTGAGCGGATCAAGCGTGGCGAACAGGCGATCTTCGACGAACACGTCGCGATCGTTCGCGAGATTGCGCAGCACGGAGGACTTGCCCGCGTTGGTGTATCCGACGAGGGCCACACGGAAATGGGTGTGCCGCCCCTGGCGCTGGATCTCCCGGGCCCGCTCGACATCGGCCAGTCGCTCCTTGAGAATGCGGATGCGATGCTGAATGAGGCGACGGTCCGTTTCCAACTGCGTTTCGCCGGGACCACGCATACCAATACCACCACGCATCTTCTCGAGGTGCGTCCACATGCGCGTGAGGCGCGGTAGCAGATACTCGAGCTGTGCGAGCTCCACCTGCATGCGGGCTTCACTCGAACGCGCCCGGGTGGCAAAGATGTCGAGAATGAGCTCCGCGCGGTCCATCACGCGCGTGCGCACGACCTGCTCGATGTTCTTGCCCTGCGCCGGTGTGAGCTCATCGTCGAAGATGACGAGCGTCGCACCGAGCTCCTGAATGCGAAGCTTGAGCTCCTCGACCTTGCCACTGCCGAGATAAGTACCCGGGTGCGGACGATCGAGCTGCTGCGTGAGCGTTCCCACCACCTGCGCGCCGGCCGTGTCGGCCAGACGCGCCAGTTCCTCGAGGTGTTCGTCGACGTAGTGTTTCGCCGAGCTGCGCTTGAATGGCGCACTGACGAGGATGGCCCGTTCGACGGGCGGCGTGAGATTGATCGGCTCGCGACTGATAAAACCGTACCGGCGTTGAATGACAGGGGAAATCTACTTGCCGTTGCCCGCCACAGACGAGTAGCGACCCCGGCGATCGAACGGACGCGTGAAATTCCCCAGCGGGGTGCCGACGGTGAAATCGCCGCGCACCCGATAGTTCACCGTCCCGGACATGACGAGGGCACGACCGGCGGCGCCGAGGCCCGCGTAGGTGAACCGAATTGGCAGCCGGACTATCGAAGAATCCTTCTGGGGAACGATGAACCGGCCGTCGAGCGCCCCTTCACCGAGCTTGATGGAGTCGACATCGACCCGATAGGTCATCTTGAGCGCGTCGAGCTTGTAGCCGTTCGGATTGTACACCGAGAGCACCACATCGACGCTGCCGCCGGTCAACCCCAGCCCCGTGATGGCGAACTCCCGCAACTCCACATCGGGTTCTTTGAACGTGGTACGCCCGAGCGCCGCACAACTGGCGCCGCTCATGACCAGCGCGCCCAAGGCCATCCACCGCAGCGACCGGCGCCATCGTGCAGTACCAGGCTCCGTGTTCGACATGCTCTGCATTACCAACTCCCTCGGAAGGTCAACATGATCGGACGCCTCGAAAGGTGCCCGGCGACCGCGGCCTGCCACGTCCTACCGGCGGATCGCGGTCGAGTTCCCGATGCTCACACCGTCGATGGCGGGTCGCCTTCAAGCGGTGGCCCCCCTCGCTCCGCCCACCACGCCAGTCGCTGCGCAATGCGCTTCTCTTCACCGAATGGCCCGGGCCTGTAGTATGTACGCCCCTGCAGTTCATCCGGCTGATAGGCCTGGGCGACGAATGCGCCAGGAAAATCGTGCGGATACTGATATGGCACCCGTCGTGCCTCGTCGGCGCGGAGATGCATTTCCGAGTTGAGGAGATGCGCCGGTACGGGGAGCGACGGCGTGTGCTGTGCGGCATCACGCGCGTCCTTCCACGCCAGATACAGCCGATTCGATTTCGGCGCCGTCGCGCAGTATACCGCGGCCTGCGCGACCGCACGCTCACCTTCCGCGGGCCCCAGCCGGCGAAAGGCCTCCCACGCCGTCATGACGACGTGTAGGGCATCCGGATCGGCCAGGCCGATATCCTCGGTGGCAATCGCCGCCAGACGCCGGAGAAAAATCTGTGGGTCCTCTCCGGCGAGCAGCGCGCGCGCGAGCCAATAGAGCGCCGCGTGCGGATCTGATCCGCGACACGACTTGTGGAAGGCCGACAGTACGGCGTTCCGATCGACATCGACGCGGTCGTACGCGACCACGCGCACCCCGAGTGCGGCCGACAGCGCATCGACCGATATCGCCGCCCCATCGCCAAGTGTGGTCGCCACGGCTTCCAACGCCCCGAGGGCACGACGTGCATCACCGTCGCACTGTTCGGCCAACCAGTGTGTGGTCTCGAGCGAGGCCATAAGCCCACGCCCACCCAACCCCTTGCTGTGGTCGTGCAGCGCCCGCGTGATCACCTGCGCGACATCGTCAACGGCGAGCGGCCGCAGGGCATACACACGACAGCGCGAAAGAAGCGCGCCGACCACCGCGAACGCGGGGACCTCGGTCGTGGCGCCACACAGCGAAATCACGCCGCTCTCCACATGCGGGAGCAGCGCGTCCTGCTGCGACTTCGCCCAGCGGTGAATCTCATCGACCACGACCAGCGTCCGCCGGCCCTCGTGGTCGAGCCGTCGCTCCGCCTCCATCACGATTTCGCGCAGGCGGGGAATGCCGTCGGTCACGGCGTTGAGCACGACCACGGTCTGCGAGGTGTAGCGCCCGATGAGGCTCGCAATGGTGGTCTTGCCGGTGCCGCTTGGACCGGTGAGAAGCACACTGCCCACCGTGCCGTTGCGTATCGCATCGCCCAGTGGCTTCCCCGCGCCCAGCAGGTGCTGCTGCCCCACCACGTCTTCGAGACGCTCCGGGCGCATGCGCGCCGCGAGCGGCTCGGCCTTGTTCGCCGCCGCAAACAACGACGTGCCCGGGGCGTTTCCCGAATGGCTCGTGCGGCTCACGTGGTGATCTCCGCAATGCCCATTCGCTCCGCGGCGGACTGCAACGCCTGCTCGAGCGGCGCATCGGGGCGGAGCGTAGAGCGAGAGGGAATCCATGTCGGCTCGGGCGTCGTGGTGCGCTCTCCGATTCCCATGCCATCGAGCAGGACGGCCCACCGATCCGTTCTCGCGTAGATCACGAGTTGCATTTCCGGCGTTACCGTGAGTTGGTCACTCTCGGTATACACCGACAGCTCAACACCGCCTTGGGCGGCGAGCACCAGACGCAACCGTGCGATCGCCTCACGAACATCCGGCAGCGCACAGAAGGCTCCGCCCCACTGACGACCGGTGCGGACATCAGCCATGTGTACGTCGACGGCCGGTGCGAGGTGCGCCGAGAGCGCGTGACAGAGATCAACCACGCGCTCCGCCGTGGCACTGACCCGCGCCGTGACGAGACCGGTCGCCCGCTGCACCAGGAACCAATCAGCGCTGGCGCGGAACCGCTGGGTGTCCGAGGGTGCGAAGGTCACCCGTTCATTCCTCGTTCACGACGCACGTCATCGATGCGGGCATCACACGTTTCGTGCCACTCGGCCGTGGCAATTGCCAACAGGGCGTCACGCTGATTTCGCGTCGGATCGGCGATGACCCACTCCAGCAAGTGCGCCAACATGCGCCCGAGTGCCGGCCCAGCCGCGATGCCCGCCCGCCGGAGATCATCCCCGTCCACGGCGAGATCGGCGATCTCGATGGGATCGCGAAAGGCGGTGGCGATGAGCGTCCGATGCAAACGTCTGACGAGTGCCGGCGCAATGACGCGACTCCCGCTGTGCCATCGCGCGGCGGCCAGGCGCACGAATGCGGTAACTCGAAGACGTCCCACCGACGCTGCGAGCCGCCGCAGCTCCGGTGCCGGCGGCAGCACGCCGGAGGCCAACATATCCCCACACGATTGGCCGTGCTGCGCCCAGCGGTCCACTAGGGAGGTGACGACAGCGATCTCCTGGTTCGAGGCGCGGAGGTCTCGGAGTGTACGCTCCGCCGCCTTCGCCCCGCACCCACTCAGCAACGCCGCAAAACGCAGCACCCGTCGAAGTGGTCGCGTGGCCGGTCCGGGCATCGGGAGGGCATCGACCGCCTTCAACACCTCGTCCGGAACCGAGGCGAGTGCAGGCACCAGCGACGCGAAGGCACCAGATGTGCGCCAGCGTTCGAGCGCCGTGGACGGATACCGCACCTGCTCCATCGTCTTGTCCAGCTCCTGCTTCACCCGCTCAGGCGACAGTCGCGTGAGATGCGGCGCACTGCCGACGATGGCCACCCACGTCGCGGCCTCGATGGTGAACTCAAGGCGCGCGGCGAACCGGATGGCGCGCAAGGCACGCAGTCGATCTTCACGCATGCGCGCCTCGGCGTCACCGACCGCCCGCACGATCCCGCGCGCGAGATCCACTTGCCCCGCGAAGGGATCGTGCAGGCGGCGCGTGATGGGATCGTACGCGATCGCGTTGATCGTGAAGTCCCGACGGGCCAGGTCATCGTCGAGCGAGGCCCCGAACTGCACCACCGCGTGACGCCCGTCGGTTTTCACATCGTGACGGAAGGTGGTGACTTCGTGCATGCGCCCGTCTCGATCGAGCACACCCACCGTGCCGAACTCGATGCCCACCGGGATCGTGCGACGAAACAGCTTGCGCACCTCCTGTGGAGTGGCCGATGTGGCGAGATCCCAATCGAGGTGCGCCAAACCCAGCAACGCATCGCGCACGGCTCCGCCGACGCACCAGGCCTCGAACCCCGCGTCCTGCAATGTGCGAGCGATTTCGATGACCTGCCCCGGTGGGCGAAGCGCCGGCGAAGGAGCGGGGGTTACCCGCAGAGTACGCTCCCGCCGTTCACGTTCAGAATCTCACCGGTGACATGACGCGCGAGCGAACTCGAGAGGAAGAGCACCGGACCCGCGATATCGGCGGGACTCGCCACCCGCTGCAACGGAATGTTCGCCTCGATCCGCCCACGTCCCTCGGCCGCAAACGGACGCGCCACCGCCTCGGTATCCACCCAACCGGGCGCGACACTATTCACCGTGATGTCGCGCGCGCCGAGCTCCACGGCCAGGGACTTCACGAACGAGATCATGGCCCCCTTCGATGCGGCGTAATCGGCGTGCCCCGCTTCGCCGCGCTGGCCGGCCGTACTCGAGATGAACACCAGCCGTCCCCCGTTGGGCATGTGCCGCACCGCAGCGCGCGCACCGAAGAACATGCCGTCGAGATTGGTGGCCACCGTGTGATGCCACCGTTCATCGTCGAGGTCGGCCACCGGCACGGAGACATCGGGCCAGACACCGGCGTTACCCACGAAGATATCGAGCTGGCCGAACTGCCTTACCGCCTCGGCCACGAACGCGTCGTTCGCTGCGCGTGTCGACAGGTCACCCTGGAAGGCAAAGGCGCGCACGCCGAGCGTCGTGAGTTCGTCGACAAGCCCCTGGGCTTCGTCGGCGCGCGAACGATACGCGATACCCACATCGGCACCTGCCTGCGCGAGGAGACGGGCACATGCGGCGCCGATCCCACGCGCGCCGCCGGTGACAAGTGCCTTCTTGCCGGAAAGACTGATCACAGTGTGGCCTCGATGGCATCACAGATGGCGTGCTGAATGCACAGATGAATCTCCTGCGCCCGATCGGTGCGCGACGTGGGCACGACGATACAGACATCGGCTTTGTGCTTGAGGGCACCGCCATCCTTGGCCGTTAGCGCCAACACGGGCATCCCCTTGGCACGCGCCGCGTCCGCCGCGAGCAGCACATTCGGTGAGTTGCCACTCGTGGAGTGAATGATGAGCAAGTCACCGGGCTTGCCGATCGCCTGCACCTGACGTTCGAACACGTGGTCGAACCCGAAGTCATTGCCCGTGGCGGTGAGCAACGAACTGTCGGTGGTCAGGGCAATCGCGGGATACGGGCGCCGGTTCCGCATGTAGCGCACGACATACTCCGTGGCCATATGCTGTGCGTCGGCTGCCGATCCACCGTTCCCGCAGAACAGCAACGTGCCTTCGCGTGCCACCGTGTCCTTCACAAGATCGAGCGCGCGCGCGATGCCGTCCTCGAGTTGGACCGCACTTCGCTCAGCCGTGGCGGCGAGTTCACGCAGGGCGTCGAGCAGCGGAGTTACAGGCCCCGGTGTCGTCTGTGCAGATGAGGTCATAAGTATCCGAAATCGAGTTCGAGAGAGCTGTCGTACGCGAGCACTACCGACCGAACAGGCGCTTCACCCGGGCCAACAACCCGGGACGCAGCGGCGGGACCGGCAATGGATCTTCATCATTCAGGACGCACTCGGCGTTCGTGTGCGTGAGCAGCGTGAGCTGCTCGTCCCCACCACGCTCGAGCAGCCACTCGTGCACTGCGGCCAATGAACGGGAATCACCGTGGTTGTCGGAGGCGAGAATGTCGATCAAGCCCTCGGCCAGCATGGCCCGGGCGAGTTCCGCCGGCACCCCGCGCCCCATCAACACCGACGCATCCGTCTGAATGACCACCCCGATGGCACGCCACTCACGAATCGCCTCGAGCGTGCAACCGAAATAACGCTCGGGGTGCGCCAGGATCGGCGTTCGCCCAGAGCGCGCAATGCGGCGCAACTCCGCGGTGGCACCGCGCGGTAAGCCGCCCCGCGTGAACTCCACGAGCAGCGCCCGCGAACCGCCCAACGTCAACTCCGGCGCGCTGAGGTCTACGTTGGGCGCATCCAGCATGATCTCCCAACCGAGCTTCAGTGCAAGGGCGGCGGGACCGCGACGCTGCAGTTCCTCCAGCAGGGCGTGGTGATGCGCGACCGGGGCCGCAGTGACCTGGCTGGCATTGAGGTGAGGCGTGCAAACGAGCGTGGTCACTCCCTCCTCGGCGAAGCGCTCGAGGACGGGCACTGACACGTCGAACGATGGCGAGCCGTCATCGACCCCGGGCAGGAGATGGGTGTGAATGTCGATCACGACCAAACTCCCGAAAAGACGGTCACCCCTGCAATGCGGCCGGCAGCGACGCGATGCGCGACATCGCCCGGGCCGCCCGCTCCTCGAGACGCGCCGGCTCGTCGGCCGCGGCCTGGAACGCGTACGTCACGAGCGCATCCACCGCCAGTAGATCGAGCGCGGTGGCGCGGCTCGTCGACCCCGACGCGAGCAGCGCATCCAACAGCGTTTCGCCGGCCTCGAGGCACGCCTCCGGCACCTCGGCCACCGGCCGGTGCGCCGAAGGTGCCACCAGGTCGCGCAAGCGATGATGCAAGGCGGCAGGCGGCGCAGGTTCGAGGCGCGCGATCCATTCGCCTACCGTGGCTGCGGGCGCCGACAGCTCGCCGGCCGACGGTGCCTGCCCAGGCGCGGTCATCCCGCCACCGTGAGCTTCGCCATGACATCGCCTGCGGCCGCAAGCGCGGCGTCGATCTGGGCAGCATCCACGCCGGCCTGGGCCATGTGCGGCTTGCCCCCCCCGCGACCGCCAACCGTCGCGGCCACGTCACGCACAATGATGTCGGCCCGCAGGCCCCGTTCACGCACATCGTCGGTGGCCACCGCGAGGAGTGCGCCCTTGCCGTCAGCCAGGGCCGCGCCCAGCACGGCCACCCCGCTCCCGAGTGCTTCGCGGACAGCATCACCGAGCGCCTGCAGCGCCTTCACATCGGCCACATCGACGCGCGAGGCCACGAAGCGTGTGCCGCCCACATCGGCCGCCATCCCCGCCAGCTGCTGCGCGATTCCGCCGCCCTGGGCGCCGCCACGCAGGGCTTCGTCGAGCCGCTTCTCGAGTTGCTTCCGCTCGTCCAAAATCGACTCGAGCTTCTTCTCGATCTGCTCGGCGCCGCTCGTCATGCCACTCATGGGCACCTTGAGGCGGGACGCGACCTGCAGCAGGGCGCGTTCGCGATCGGCCATGAACTGAAACGCGCGCGGGCCGGACACGGCTTCGATACGGCGCACGCCGGCGGCAACTCCGCTTTCACTCACGATGCGTACGAGGCCGATCTCCGACGTGTTGCGTACGTGTGTACCACCGCACAGTTCCACGGACAACCCCGGGATCTCGACCACGCGCACCACGTCGCCGTACTTCTCACCGAACAGCGCCATCGCCCCACGCGCCACGGCAGCGTTGTACGACTCTTCCTGAATGGTTACGGCGGCCGAAGCCCACACGCCCGCGTTCACGTCGGATTCGATCGCCGCCATCTGCTCGGCGGTCACCGGCCCATGGTGCGTGAAGTCGAAGCGCAAGCGATCAGGAGCCACGAGCGAGCCTGCCTGATGGACATGCTCTCCGAGCACCTTGCGCAGCGCCGCGTGCAGCAGGTGCGTTGCGGTATGGTGGCGCTCCGTGTCCTTGCGGCGATCCCGCGGGACCGCCGCGTGCGCGCGACCGAAGGTGATTTCACCGGTCGGTGTCCCGATGGCCGCGATGCGACCATCGAGCTTGCGCACCTCATTCACGACAACGCTCCAGCCCTCGCCGGTAATGGTACCCTGATCGGACACCTGCCCACCCGACTCCGCATAAAACGGCGACTCGCGCAGCATGACCGCCACGCGGCCATCGGCGAGATGGCGCACGGCCGTGACGATCGTGTTCACCTCGATCACGTCGTATCCGACAAAGCGACCCATGCCCTCGGCATGCTGCTGGTCGTGGGTCCACTGCGTGGGATCGGCGAAATCGTCGCTGCTGACCGTGATCTGTTTCGACTTGCGCTCGTCCTGCGACTGCTTGCGCTGCGCCGAGAGCGCCTGTTCAAACCCCGAGATATCGACGAGATACCCGCGTTCGCGGGCCATCAGTTCGGTCAGGTCGATGGGGAATCCGAACGTGTCGTACAGTCGGAAGGCATCCTCACCCGAGACGGTACCACGCAACCTGGACGATCCCTGGGTGGATCCTTCCGGCGCGAGTTCCTCGAAGCGGCTCATGCCGGCATCGATGGTGGCGAGGAAGCGCTCCTCTTCGGCCCGCGTGGTCTCGATGATGTGCTTGCGACGCACGTGCAACTCGGGATAGATGTCGCGCATCGTATCGATGAGCGTTTCCACCACGTGCACCAAGGTCGGCTCGCGCCGGCCAAGCAACCACGCATGACGCACGGCGCGGCGCAGAATGCGCCGCAGCACGTAGCCGCGCCCCTCGTTGCTCGGGAACACGCCGTCGGCGAGCAGGAAGCCCACAGCGCGGGCATGGTCGGCCAGCACCCGGAACGACGCGGGATCGATTTCCTTCCCGGACTTGTCGAAGGCGGTGCCCAGCCCCACGCCGGGCCGATACGGATACTGAATACCAACGATTTCCTCGACCTTCTCGATGAGCGGGCGGAATCCGTCGGTGTGGAAGTTGTTCGTCACTCCCTGCATCACGGCCGCGATGCGCTCGAGCCCGGCGCCGGTATCGACCGACGGCTTGGGGAGCGGGACCAACGTGCCATCGGGCTGACGATCGAACTGCATGAACACGAGATTCCAGATCTCGAGGAAGCGTCCCGCTTCTGCCCCTTCAACGAAGGCGTCCTGCGAGTACTCCTCGAGATCCGTGTTGGTCCACTCGCCGGTGGCGTCGGCCGGGAACGCCCAGTCCGCGGCCATCTTGGCGAGGTCCACGTAAATCTCGGTGCACGGCCCGCACGGGCCAGTGTCGGCCATCTGCCAGAAGTTGTCCTTGGCCCCAAGACCGTAGATGCGGTTCTCAGGGACATTCGCGACCTCCTTCCACAGCTGCCGCGCCTCGTCGTCTTCATGGAAGACGGTGACGCGCAGATGCTCGCGCGGAATCTTCAGGTCTTCGGTGATGAACTCCCACGCGAACTTGATGGCGTCGCGCTTGAAGTAATCACCGAACGAGAAGTTGCCGAGCATCTCGAAGAAGGTGTGATGCCGCGCCGTATGGCCGACCTGCTCGAGGTCGTTGTGCTTGCCACCGGCCCGGACACACTTCTGTGAGGTGGTGGCGCGACGGTTGCCATCGGGCGCCTCCTCCATGCCGAGGAACACCTTTTTGAACTGGACCATCCCGGCGTTGGTAAACAGCAGGGTGGGGTCGTCGGAGGGCACGAGCGCGGAGCTCGGACGGATGGCGTGGCCGTTCTTCTCGAAGTAGGCCAGGAATCGGGCGCGGATTTCGGCAGCGAGCATAAGTCGCTCAATATAGCCGACTTGGAATGCGACTGCAGCGTCTGCCCTATTCGTCGTCTGCTGACCCGAGCACGTCGCGGGCCACACGGCGAGCCACGCTTCCGGCGTAGCCGCGTCGCATCAGGAAGGCCAGCAGCTTGCGCTGGGCCGCCACCGGATCCTCCGAGGCAAGCGTGCGGGCCCTTTTCTCCGCGACCGCCCGACAGGCGGCTTCCTCGTCGAATCCGTCCTCACGCATCGCGTCAGCGACGGCCTCACTTACGACCGAACCAGCGACCCCTTTCCGCCGGAGCTGCTGCTTGACCCGCGCGGGCGCCTCGCCTCGACGCAGACGCGAAGCGGCCTCCGCGCTGGCCACCGCCTCGTCGGAGAGAAGCCCGTTGGCCTCCAGACGGTCCAACGCCTCCCGGATCTGAGCAGCGGTCGCCTCACGCCGTCGCAACCGGAGTTCCAGCTCACGACGGGTACGCCGGCCACGCGCGAGTGCATCGAGCGCACGGTCGGTGAGCTCGGTAATGGTATGCTCGTGACGGAGCCGTTCGAGCGCCGGCTCCGTAAGCACGACGCCCGGGCGCGTAGCCCCGGTGTCTGCAAGCACGGCCACACCAACAAGGAGCTGCTGGCCGTCGCTCAGCGACACCAGATAGCGCCCGGGACGGCGTGGCGACTCGCGCAGCTCTTTAACTGTTGGGGAAAGCGGTTCGGTCATGGGCAAAAAAGAGCCGAGGGGCTACTCACGATGAGCCGTGGTGATCCGGGCACCACTTCCCATCGCGAGCGACCCCTCGGCCCTCACACGCAGTCACGAGTTGATCGTGCTACGCTCAGTCCTCCGCCTCTTCGGCTCCGGCCACCGGTGCCGCGGCATTTACGCCGAGGACGACCTTGACCTTCTCTTCGATCTCCGCCATGAGCGCCGGGTTGTCCTTGAGGAACAGCTTGGCGTTTTCGCGGCCCTGACCGATACGCTGCGAGCCGTAGCTGTACCACGCCCCTGCCTTGTCGATGATGCCGGCTTCGACGCCGATGTCGACGAGGAGCGAGGTGTGGCTGATGCCTTCGGCGTACATGATGTCGAACTCGGCCTGCTTGAACGGCGGCGCCACCTTGTTCTTCACGACCTTCACGCGCACGTGCGACCCGATGACGTCTTCTTTTTCCTTGACGGGACCAATGCGGCGGATGTCGAGGCGCAGCGAGGCGTAGAACTTGAGTGCCTTACCACCAGTGGTGGTCTCGGGGTTGCCAAACATGACGCCGATCTTTTCGCGCAGCTGATTGATGAAGACCACGGAGACCTTCGAGCGCGCAATCGCACCGGTGAGCTTGCGGAGTGCCTGACTCATGAGGCGCGCCTGCAGACCGACGTGCGAATCGCCCATGTCGCCCTCGATTTCGGCCTTGGGCACGAGCGCCGCGACGGAGTCGATCACGATTACATCGACGGCGCCGGAGCGCACGAGGATTTCGCAGATCTCAAGCGCCTGCTCGCCCGTATCGGGCTGCGAGATGAGCATGTTCTCGACGTCGACGCCGAGCTTCTTGGCATACTCGGTATCGAGCGCGTGCTCGGCGTCGATGTAGGCGGCGACGCCACCGTTGCGCTGCGCGTTGGCGACAACATGCAGACAGAGCGTCGTCTTACCGCTGGACTCAGGGCCGTAGATCTCGGTAATGCGGCCACGTGGGATACCGCCCACGCCGATCGCGGCATCGAGATTGATCGCACCCGTGGGGATGGATTCGACGCGCACTTTCGCGTCGGTGCCCAGCCGCATGATGGAGCCCTTGCCGCAGCTCTTCTCGATCTGCGCGACTGCGAGCGCCAGGGCCTTGCGCTTGTCGTCTGTAATCACCGAACCCGCCATGAAGACCGCCGTCGTAAGGGGTGAAGCTACCATGCCCTGGCCCGCGAGAATCTACGGAGAACGCGGACAGGACCAAGACCCGAATAAAATACGAAACTTTGCCGATGTGGACAACTCCCCAAATCGCCCGATTTCAGGACAAACCGAAGGCATTGGGGACATGCCGAACCCGGACAGTATGACCGACCAGCAGCACCCCGACCACATCGAACCGATACCACAGGGTGTCCGCGCCGTGACGATCCACCCAAACACGAGCCGACCGCACCAACTCCCGCCGTTTGCGGTAATGCACCGCCTCCACCGGGCTGCCGAACCGCTCGCTGCGCCGTGCCTTGACCTCGACGAATGCCACCACGTGCTCGCGCCGCATGATGAGATCGATATCGCGGTGGCCAACGCGGAACCGGTGGGCCACCACCTGCCAGCCATCGCGCATCAGCCAACGGGCCGCGATTCGCTCCCCAAGCAAGCCAAGATCCTGGCGCGCTTTCGTCATGGGGCGAGTCTACAGCACCCGCCTGACAAAAGTCGCATCGTTTTCTCAGGCACCGTGCCGTTCCTACGCAGTGCGCCGCATTTGGCGCACGCGCGAAGCCCTCGCGCTCAGACGCCCCGACGTGCGGCCAGCATCAGGGCCGGGTCATCGCTGATGATGCCCTGCACGCCCTGTCTCCACAATCGCTGCGCCCGGGATGGCTCGTTCACGGTCCACACATGCGTGACCACACCGTGCTCGCGCACCGCCCGCACGATCGAGCCGATGGGAACGGGAATGCCGCGACGGGTGGGGGGAATACAGAGCGCCCGGTACCATGGCTGTGGAACACGCTGCCGCAAAATCGCGGGGGCAACCAGGCGGGCCACATCGGGCGTACTCGCCCCGAGTGCAACAGCGCCATGACGCAGGGGGAAGGTGCTCGCCGGATCGAAACCGGCCACGATCACGCGCGCTGTCAGGTTATGTCGAGCGATCGCCTGCACGAGCGCGGGTGTCGCGTCGGGCGTCTTGACCTCGACAATCAGCGGCAGGTCACGGGGTAAGGCCTCGATCACGTGATCGAACCGCGGCACCCCGGCGCCGCGCCCGCGCCAGGGGAAGTCGCGCCCGTTCGACGTGAAGCGCGCCCCCGCGTCGACGCCCACAAGGTCGGCGAAGGTATACGCCGCCACGGCACCGGACGCATCGGTCGTACGGTCGAGCGTCACGTCGTGCATGAGGACGAGCACCCCGTCCCGCGTGATCCGCACGTCGAACTCCACCGCATCTGCTCCCAGCGCCACGGCCTCAAGCAGACTGGGGAGCGTGTTCTCCGGTGCGTGCGCCCGATTGCCGCGGTGACCGATGACCGGACGGGCGTTAGGGTCGAGCAGGATCATCCTGCAACCTAACGGCCCCCCGCGCTGCGATGGCTACGCCGAATGCCAGCGTTTGGTCACGGAAACAGCGGCAGGCCGGAGGCGGGCGTCGGCCGTTACCGGCTCCGGAAACGACAACAGGGCGACACCCAGAGGTGCCGCCCTGCTGCAACTCACACCGACGCGATGTGAGGGGACGTGTATCCCGCCCTCGTTCGATGAATCAGAACGAGTACTGGATGCGCGTCATGACCATCCGCCCGATCTCAGGCACGCCCGGGAACGTGCGCACCCGATTGTCGAGCAGGTTCGTCGCATTGAGCGACCACATCAGCTTCTGCGCGCCCAGCTTGAAGCGCTTCGAGACCTGCGCATCGAAGAGCGTGGCCTGGGGCACATTTTCGTAGCAGAAGGTACCGGCCGGCGCCGGGCTGCAGCGCCCCACCCCGCCCTGCGCATTCGTCGTCGCGCCAGTCTGACCGGCGGCGAGCGGGAACGCCAGGTTGGTGGCATACACGCCGGAGTTCACCGGGAACGCCTGGTTGAAGCGACCACGCAGGTCGAAGCCGATCCCGTTTTCGGGGTTGTTGTAGCGCAGGCCGAGCGACCCACGCGACCGCGGCGAGTTCGACATGAGCGGCAGGTTGTTGCCGCCGGCGATGCCGTCGAACACGTTGCGGTCCTGATAGCTGTAGGCCACGTCGAGGGTGACGCGGTCGGTGGCATTGAAGTCCACCGCCATGTCGAGCCCCTTCACCCAGATCTTGCCGGTGGAGGTGAAGTACGTCGCGTAGATCGCGTTGGCCGCCGTGGGCTGATTGGCAAAAGTCACCACACCCACGGGCAGTGCCGCGACGCTCGGGGTGAGCGCACCGGCAAGCCCGCCAGCGAGCGCCTGAATCTGCGCCGGCTGCAGTCCGAGGGGCTGCGACGCGAGGAAGGCGCCAATCTGCTGCCCGAGATAGCCACCCAGCTGCTGCGGGTTGCCGAAGAACACGTTCGGCGTGGCGAGCGCGGCCGAGGTGCCGATGTCACCACGTTCCTGCGTCCAGGCGGAAACGTCGAAGCGCAGCTTGTTGCCGACGATTCCCTTCCAGCCGACTTCGTACGTGTTGTTGAACGACGCCGCCAGGGGATCGATGTCGGTGAGCTGCGCGGCCGTCACGGGCGTGGTGGGCGCGGTGAGATACGACACGCGGGTGGCGAGGTCGTTGCTCGTCGGCGCACGCGAGCCGAGGAACTGCACCATGCCGGTGGCCACGGCCTGCGCGGTGGCGGCGGGGAAGCCCTGCTGCTGCAGCGCACCGGCGATGGACGGCACGAGGCGCGACGACAGCGCCGAGATGGCGCCCGGGAACGCCGAGGCGGCGGACACCCCGGTGAAGTTGCCACCGTTCGCGTACACCGACCGCATGCACATGGAGCCCAGCGCGCTTCCGTTGCAATTACGGGCGAACTGGAGGCCATCCTTCGGCGGATTGCCACGCGCGCGGATGTCGAAGCCCGAGCCACCCACATTGGGCGACTGGATCAGGTCGAGGAAGAACGAGAAGTTGGCCGGCGTCGAGAAGGCCCGATTGTAGGTGAACCGGATGTTCTGGTTCTCCGAGGGCTTCACGATGAACGCCGCGCGCGGCGAGAAGAACTGGCCGTTGATGACGTTGTTGCCGTCACCACGGGCAGCCAGCAGCAGCTCGAGATACTTGTTCGGACGCGTCGTGGACTGGATGTAGCCACCATACTCGGTGACGTTGTCCACGTCCTCGTTGACCCCGTTGATCGTGTTACCGGTGCGGGGATTGGTCCAGATATAGTCCACGCCGTAGGTGAACGACTGCTTCTTGCCGAGGTCGAAGCCATGCTGGAGCTGCGCGGCCGCCACGCGCGACTGGTCGACGATCGGCTGGCCTGAGCGCAGCAGGTAGGTGCCACTGCCGTCCTGCGCATTGGCGTTACCGGCATCGCTGCTGTTCAGGAAGGCCTGTGCGAAGAGCTTGTTCCAGCGGAAGCGCTGCTGGAGGCTCAGGTAGGTCCAGTTCTTGATCTGGGCCGAGCCGTTCGCACCCGTGAGTTCGATGGCGTTACCAACGTTCGTGTACCCGAGCGTCGTGATCGCCTCGGTGTTGGTGGTGGGGCGCACATCGACACGGGCCTCACCGGTGAAGCGCTGCAGGTCGAAATCGCGGTTGTTGGCCTGACCACGACGCGCCGCCGGCACATTGGCCGTATTCGGGAACGTGGTGGGTTCACTGCGATCGTTGTACTCCCAGTCGCGCCCCTGCATGTATTCGCCGGAGAGCTTGAACGCCACCTTGTCGTTCAGCTTCTGCGCCGTGCGCAGCCCCGTGCGGAACACCGAGCGCTCGCCACCGTCGAGGCTGATGGTCGTGCCCTGTGACGCGAAGGGCGACTTGGTGATCACGTGCAGCACACCGTTGGAGCTGTTCGGGCCGTAGAGCGCCGACGCCGGACCGAGGAGCACTTCCATGCGGTCGATGTCCTCGTTCGTACCCGTGAACAGGAACGGCACGTTCACGCGCAGCGACGGCACACCGGCGAACCGGTAGTCCTGCAGCATCAGCATGGAGCCGCTGAAGGCGTTATTGAAACCACGCGCCACCACGTTGGCCTGCGCGATACCACCGCGGTTGATGTCCACACCGGGGGTAGCACGGAGATGATCCGTGACCGTCACGGCCGGGGTGGCCTCGATGCGCTCGCTCGAAATGACGGAGATCGACGCGGGGGCGTCGAGGGCCTTTTCGGGGCGCGCGCGGCTCGCGGTCACGACCGTCTGCGACAGCGTGGTGGTGGCCTGGGTGAGCGCGATATCCACCGTCTGGCCCGGACGCACGTTGGCGACGGACTTACGCTCGTAGCCCAACAGGCGCGCGGTGACGGTGTAACTGCCGTTCGGCAGGTTGACGATGCGGTAGCTACCATCGGCGCCGGTGATGGCGCCATAACGCTGGCCACCGGCGACCTCGGCGCTCACGCCGACATTTTCGACAGGACGGCCAGTGCCGGCGTCGGTGACTTTACCGGTGATGGCGCCCCCCTGGGCGGCCAGCGGGGAAGTCGCGACGGACGCCGCGGCGACCGCAACAGCGGCAGCGGCAATAACGCGTCGGAGCAGCAGGTACATCTCACACCTCGTGAGGTAGGAAAGAACAGCGAGGTCCGGCATACCCGCGACGGTTCGCGGGTCAAGGTGGGATTCCGTGGTCTGGACGTGCCGGATGGACGCGCGGAATGTCCTATGTTGACCGACTACGCGAAGCTCGTCAATACGCAGCCGCCAACTCGGGCCGATAAATCGCCCCGCCCCCTCGCCACCGCGGGGGGTACGAATGCTCCACCGTCAGCCGTCGCCGCAGATCCGGTCGAGATCCTGCACGCCGACCAGCACATCCCGCGGGCGTGCAGCGCCTTCCGACGGCGCCAGCACACCGGCCGCCTCTAGCTGGTCGATGATACGCGCCGCCCGCCCATACCCGATCTTGAGACGCCGCTGCAGCAGCGAGGTGGAGCCCTGCCGGTGCTGAATCACCACTTCGGCCGCCTCCCGGAAGCGCGCATCTCGCTCGTCCCCGCCGTGGCTGTCCTCGTCCTCGTCGCCCCCCGCGGCCTTGGCTTCCTGCGCCCGGACCGTCTCGAGAATGTCGGGCTCCGCGAACACCCCGCCGAGCGCGTCCGCCTCCATGCGGGCCTTGGCGTCGGTATACCAGGTGAGCAGCTTCTCCGTGTCATCGCTGGAGAGGTATGCCCCCTGCAAGCGAGACGCCTCGGACTTGCCGGGCGGAATGAACAGCATGTCACCGTTGCCGAGCAGCGATTCGGCGCCGGCACCGTCGATGATCGTGCGACTGTCCACCTGTGACGCCACACGAAAAGCGATGCGACAGGGGAAGTTGGCCTTGATGAGGCCCGTGATCACGTTCACGCTCGGCCGCTGCGTCGCCAGAATGAGATGGATGCCGATGGCGCGCGCCTTCTGCGCCAGCATGGCGATGGGCGTTTCCACCTCCGCCTGCACCGTCATCATGAGGTCGGCCATTTCGTCGATCACGACGACGATGTACGGCAGGATGCCGCCGGTGTACGTGCGATCCTCGAAGGCGACGTCCGGACTGCGCGGTTTGAGCACCGCCGGCCCCTCCCCGGCCCCGTGCTGCGTCACCCGCTTGTTGAACTCCTGCAGGTTGCGGCACGCGTTCGCCTCGAGCAGTCGATAGCGATCCTGCATCTCCATCACGGCCCACTTGAGCACCGCCGCGGCATCGCGATTGTCGGTGATGACCTTGTGCCGAAGATGCGGAAGCGCGTTGTACACGCTGAGTTCGACCATTTTCGGATCGACCATCAGGAAGCGCAGCGTGCGCGGCGTGTGCCGGTAGACGAGGCTCGTGATGATCGTGTTCACGCACACCGACTTCCCGGACCCCGTGGCGCCGGCAATCAGCAGGTGAGGCATCTTCGCGAGATCAGCGAGCACCGGCCGCCCCTCGAGATCCTTGCCGAGGGCAATCGGCAGGGCGGCGCGCGCCGACCGGAACTCCGGCGCTTCGAGCACTTCGCGCAGCACCACCATCTCCGGCGACGGATTGGGGACCTCAACGCCTACGGCGCCGCGGCCGGGAATAGGCGCCACGATGCGAATACTCGGAGCGCGCATGGCGAGGGCCAGGTCGTCGGCCAGCGCGGCGATCTGGCGAACCTTCACCCCCGCCGCAGGTTCGATTTCGAACTGCGTGACACTGGGGCCGGTGGTGCGCCCTACCAGTTCGCCGTCCACCTTGAACGTGCGCAAGGTGGCCATGAGCTTCTCGCCCGCGAGATCCAACTCCCGACGCCCCTGATCGGCGTTACGCGGCGGAGGCGGAGACAACAGCTCCGTACTCGGCAAGTCGTCGCTGAAGAGGGCGAGCTCCGACTGCTCGAGCGCCGCCTCCACGGCCTCTTCGCGCGGTTCCTTCCCCTTCTTGCTGCGCCGCGCCGGGGGGTCGACAGGCAGCGGTTCCGGTTCGGGCTCCGGCTCGGGGAGCTCCTTTTTCCGCCCGCGCGAGGCGGGCGTCGCCGCGAGGACGTCGCGCACCAGCGCCGGATCGATCGCCGGCATCTCTTCCGGCTCGGGAGCCAGTCGCTCCGCCAGCGTGGGGGTATAGCGGGTCGCCGTTTCGGCCTCGCTCGCCATACCGGGGCCCACGAGCAGGCGGATCGGGTTCCAGCGGAGCGTCGCCACGGTCAAGGCGCTCGTGGCGAGGAGAAACCCGATCCACGCACCAGCCGTCCCCAATCCTTTCCGCAGATAGTGTGCGGCGAAGCTTCCCCAGAGTCCTGCGCCGTCGGATGCCGCGGGCTCTCCCCCCAAAGCCAGCCCAATGGCCACGGGGACAAGCGTGACCGTCCCGGCAAACAGTAGCGTCCAATCACTCGCGTCGTCGGCGCGCTTGATTCGTCCGAAGAGCGCGAGCGCGACGACGAGGCAGCCGAGGGCCACGATAACCATGCCGGGGATGCCCACGGCCGAGACCAACGTGCACCGCACGATGGTCCCGATCGGACCGAAGGGCCCCGTGGCATCCCAGCAGCGAGCGCTGTCGGTGTGTTGGAACACCAGCGCACCGATCAGGAACACGGACAGCAGGCTCAGGGCTATCGCCCCGAACTCGCGTCGCAGATGTTGTCGATCCATGGGTCCCCCGGACCGCGTGATGAACGCGAAAGAGCGACGGTCAGCGGAACAGCACGTCGGTTCGCACTTACGTGGGTTCCTTGAGGAGATCGGCGCCCTCGAACTCGAGCCACTTCGTGTGCACCTTGCCAGCCTGGAAGCCGGGGTGCTGCATCACACGGGCGAGGAACGGCATGGTCGTCTTCACGCCCTCGACGACAAAGCTCTCCAGCGCGATCTGCATGCGCTTGAGCGCCTCCTCGCGTGTGGCTCCCTGCACGATGAGCTTGGCGATCATCGAATCGTAGAACGGCGGGACGGTGTAGCCCGCATAGGCGTGGGTATCGATGCGCACCCCGGGGCCGCCGGGCTGGTGGAACACGTCGAGGCGGCCCGGCGAGGGCTGGAAGTTTCGGGCCGGGTCCTCGGCGTTCACCCGGCACTCGATCACGTGCCCACGGAACGGCGGGAGTTCCTTCACGGAGAGTGGCAGGCCGGCGGCCACGCGGATCTGCTCTTTCACGAGATCAACGCCGGTGAGCTGCTCCGTGACCGGATGCTCCACCTGAATACGCGTGTTCATCTCCATGAAGTAGAACGAGCCGTCTTCGTCGAGGAGCATTTCGATGGTGCCGGCCCCGACGTAGTTGATGGCCTTCGCCCCGCGCGTGGCGGCTTCCCCCATGCGCTCGCGGAGCTCCGGCGTCATCACCGGGCACGGCGCTTCCTCGATGAGCTTCTGGTGCCGTCGCTGCACCGAGCAGTCACGTTCTCCGAGGTGAATGACATTCCCGTGCATGTCACCGAGGACCTGGAACTCCACATGGCGCGGACGCTCCAGGAACTTCTCCACGTACACGTCGCCGTTGCCGAACGCCGAGAGGGCCTCAGAACGGGCGAGCTGGAACGAGCGCAGGAAGTCATCGGGATCGCGGGCGACCCGCATGCCCTTGCCCCCGCCACCGGCCGCAGCCTTGATGATCACGGGGAAACCGATCCCGCGCGCAAACTCGAGCGCCTCTTCCGGATCTTCTACCGGACCGGGGGTCCCAGGCACGATGGGGACGCCGCACTCCTGCATGGCGCGTCGCGCTGACGCCTTGTCGCCCATCACGCGAATCTGCTCGGGCGTGGGACCGATGAAGGTGATGCCCGACGCCCGGCACGTTTCCGCGAATTCGGCGTTCTCGGCCAGGAAGCCGTACCCGGGGTGAATGGCGTCGGCCCCGGTGATTTCGGCGGCCGCGATCAGCCGGGGAATCTTCAGGTACGAGTCACGACTGGACGGCGGGCCAATGCACACGTCGTCATCGGCGAAACGCACATGCAGCGACTCGCGGTCGGCCTCGGAGTACACGGCGACCGTCTGAATGTCGAGTTCGCGGCAGGCGCGAATGACCCGGAGAGCGATTTCCCCGCGGTTGGCGATCAGGACCTTTTTGAACATCCCCTATGCTGGCGAGAACGACGCCTTGCCGCCAGCCCTTTACACCGGCCGGCCGGGCGTATTACGCGACGCCGGGGGCCATGGTCACCGCCTCACCCGTGCAGGTCAGGCGACGACCGGCGCTCAGAGGTCGGCGCTGCCGGTTCTGAAGCCCGCGAAGGCCGTGTCGCTTGCGCCGTCGACCCCCTGCACGCGCAGCGCGAACTCGGCGGGATTAGTCGCGTTGAACAGCGCGCTCTCGTAGGAAATGATGCCACGCGCATACCAGTTCATGAGCGACTGGTCGAAGCTTTGCATGCCATAGGCCACGCTCCCTTCCTTGATCAGGTCGGGGATATTGAGCGCAGCCGACATGTCCCGGATCTGGTCGCGCACGGCTTCGGTGTTGACCAGGATTTCGCAGGCGGGAACGCGTCCGGGCTGATCGGCACGCGGCACGAGGCGCATCGAGACCACCGCCGAGAGTGCATTCGCCAGGGCGAAGCGCACCTCGTTCTGCTGGTGCGGCGGGTAGAACGACAGCACACGATTGATGGTCAGCGTGGCATCGGTGGTATGCAGCGTGGAGAACACGAGATGTCCGGTGCCGGCCGCCTTGAGCGCCACCTCGAGGGTCTCGAGGTCACGGATCTCACCGATCATGATCACGTCGGGGTCCTGACGCAGCACCCGGCGCAGCGCCTGGGAGAACGAGGCCGTGTCGGTGCCGACTTCGCGCTGGTTGATGTGACAGCGCACGTCACGGTGCACGAACTCGATCGGATCCTCGATCGTGATCACGTTGGCGCTGCGACGCTCATTGATGTACTGAATCATGGCCGCCATGGCGGTACTCTTGCCGGCACCGGTCACACCGGTCACGAGCACGAGTCCGCGGGGCTTCATGGCGATCTGTTCGAGAACCGACGGCAGATTCAGATCGCGGATACTCACCGCCGCGTGAGCGATGGAGCGCATGGCGAACGCCACGGTCCCCTTCTGCTGGTATACGTTGACGCGAAAGCGTCCGATGCCCGGCACGTTGATCGCGAAGTCGCTTTCACGCATCTCGACGAACTCCCGGAGCTGGGCCGGCGGGAGCAGGTGCTCTGCCAGCGCGCGCAACTCCTCGGGCCGCATGGGCGGCATGTCGAGCGGGACGAGGTCTCCGTGTAATCGCAGCGTGGGCGGACGGCCGACCTTGAGGTGCAGGTCGGACGCGCCCTCGCGGACCATTCGCTGCAGCGCGGCCTTGAGATCCAGCCCAGTGGCCGGGACGGCGCCAGAAGCAGCGCCGGGCGCGCCGGAGACCATCGTCATGTCGTCATGTCTCAGCCGGTCGGATCGATGCGGAAGAGCACCTGGCCATACTCGACCGCGCTGGCGTCGGAGACATTGATCTCGCGCACCACGCCGTCGAACTCGGACTCGAGCTCGTTCATGATCTTCATCGCTTCAATGATACAGACGATCTGGCCCTTGCGAATGCGATCGCCGACGGACACGTACGGCTTCGCACCCGGTTCAGGCGCCGAGTAGAACGTCCCCACCATGGGCGACTTGATCTCGAGGGCCGCGGACTTCGGCGCCTCGGCTTTCGGCGCCGCCATCCCCCCATCTTCGGCAGGACGCGCCGGCGCCGCCGGAGGCAACACGGCCGGGGCCGCCATCGGCGCGGCGATGGCCGGGGCCATGGCCACGGCCGCGCGCTGCTGCGGACTCTTCGAGATACGGAGCTTCATCCCCTTGTCGGAGGAGATCTCGATGGAATCCACCGTGGAGCCGTCGAGCATCTCGATCAGCTTCTTCACGTAGCGCAGGTCGATCATGGCGGGAAAGGCTGGAGAACGCGCAGTGCCCCATTGGGGCGGGGTGCGCAATGTCAGGCGATTTCGATCAGATGTCGAGCGAAGGTGGTGAGCACCTCCGCACCGGCATCGGTCAGCAGCACGTCGTCTTCGATTCTCACCCCGCCCCATCCCGGGCGATAGATCCCCGGTTCGATGGTGACCACCATCCCGGTAGCGAGGGGAGCCTCGACAGTCTTGGCCAAACGGGGCGCCTCGTGAACCTCGAGTCCAATACCATGGCCAAGAGAATGCCCGAACGCGTCGCCGAAGCCACAGGCGTCAATGTAGTCTCTTGCCACGGCATCTGCAGCCAGCCCGCGCATTCCGACCCGAATCGCGCCCGAAGCCCGAACATTGGCTTCGCGGACGATCTCGTATACCGTCCGCTGCTCGGACGTCGCCGTGCCCAGCACCACCGTTCGGGTGATGTCCGAGCAGTAGCCATGCGCGACCGCGCCGAAATCGAGCAGTACGAAGTCGCCGAGCTCGAGCCGCCGGTCTCCCGCACGCGCATGCGGCAACGCGGAGCGCGGGCCCGACGCGACGATCGAGGGAAACGGAAAGGCCTCGCTGCCCGCTTCGCGCAGGTGCTGCTCCAGCACGCCGGCCACCATGGTCTCCGTCAAGCCAGGGCGTAGCACCGACAGCGTACGGTCGAGCGCCTGTTCGGCCATCGCGACGGCGCGCCGGATGTGGGCGACTTCTCCGGGATCCTTCACGGCGCGCAGTGCTTCCACGAGATCGGCCGTGGGACGCCACTGCCATCGTCCGCCCTGTTCGAGCAGCCGGGCAAAATCGCGATGCAGCAGGTGCGCCGACTCAAAACCGATGCGCTCGACGCCCGGGATGGCCGCAATGCTCGGCCACAACCCCGCCCACAGGCTCGTCGGCTCGATCTTCACGGTCGTATGTGGCGCCACCTCATCCGCGACCTGCGCTTCGTACCGAAAATCGGTGAGCAGCACGCATTCGATGGCCGAGACCAGCAACAGCGCGTTGCTTCCCGAGAAGCCCGTCAGGTATCGGATACTCGGGAGCCCCGTGACCAATAAGGCGTCGAGGTCGGCACGCCCGATCGCATCACGAAGGGCGGCCAACCTCGAAGCCGGTGGCCCGGACAGAAAAGCGGCATCGTCGCGCATCGCGCGATGCTATAAGCTCAATTCCGTGTGCGCAACGCCTGCACCAAGCCCCGCAGCGCATACTCGTAGCCGACGGCACCGAGCCCGCAGACCATGCCGATGGATGCGCTGGCGAGCATCGAATGGCGCCGTTCGGGCTCGCGGGCGTAGATGTTGGACAGATGCACCTCCACGAACGGCAGATTCGTGGCGCTGAAGGCGTCCCGCAGCGCCAGACTGGTGTGGGTGTACGCCCCCGCATTCACGACCACGCCTGCGACCTCACCGCGCCAGGCATGCAACTGGTCGATGAGCGGTCCCTCGCCGTTCGCCTGAAAGGCGCGAATCTCCACTCCCAGCTCGTGTCCCACGGCCTGACAGTGAGCCACGATCTCACCGAGAGTGGTGGTGCCGTAGACCGCGGGTTCGCGGGTTCCGAGCAGATTGAGATTGGGTCCGTTGAGCATCCCGATGATCACGACTGGCCGAGCCCCTTGAGCCACGCCGAGAACTCCGCGAGGTCATCACCCGGCGACGACTCGACGGGTGCGGTGTCGCCGACGGGCGATGACGGGGCGGCGTCCGGTTGCGGCCGGCCGGCCGACTGAGAGGCGGCTTGCACCGCAGGATCGGGGAAGAAGCGGTCAAACGAGAACTCGCCCCCCGCCTCTGCCCTACCGGGAGGCACCGGCGGTACGGCGCTCGGTGTGGGGTGCCGCACCGCCCCGTACGCCGGGGTCGGTGTCCGTGGGCCATCGGAGGCCCCCAGAAACGCAGTGGTGAACCCATCGACGGGACCACTCTCCATCGGTTGTGGCGCAAACGCCTCTGCCAGCGAGCGTGCCGCATCATCATCGTGGCGCGGCGACTCTGTCCCGAACAGCGAGGCCAGCGAGTCGCCCGACGCGATAGCCGGCGCCGATACCGGCGTGACCGAACGCGGGGTGACCGCCGCCGACACGACGGGTGTATAGGGCCGAATCGGCGTTCGCCGCACCACCCGTCTGGCGGCCAACGCCGCATACCGTTCGCGCGCCGTATACACGGGTACCGGTGCGGCGGTTTCCAGCTGCTCGCGCAATTCGGCGAGGCGCGCTGACAGCACCGGATCGTACGGCCGGCGGCGCACCAGTTCCTCATATACCGCCACCGCTCGGTCGATGAACCCCTGCGCGACGAGCAACTCCCCCATCGTTTCCGTCACGAACGCCGGCGACTGGGCGGGCGCCTCGCCGGCGGGCTCCGCCTCCGACGAATCGCCCTCTGGGAAAGCCGCCTCCTCAACCGGCGTGTCCATGCGCGCTTCGCTGACGTCGGCGATCGGCTCGACACTCTCCATACTAAACGGCGAGTCGCTCATCGGTTCCGTGCCCTCCGCCTCGATGTCGGGCAGCGGCAACAGATCGCTGAAGCTTACTTCGTCAGACACCGCGCTCTCTTCCACCGACGGGGTGGGCGTGGGCGGAACGAGGTCGGCGTCATCGCCCAGGACGTCCACTTCAGGTTCTGGCAGCGCGAGCGCCACCCGATCGTCCGCTTCGCGGCCGAAGGCCTCGGCGGCGTCGGGTGGCACGTCGACCGCGAGTGGGGTGACGACCCGCGGAGTGGCCACGGCGGCCAGCTCCGCGGCATCCGGCCAACCCGCCGTGACCAGGCCCTCCTCGAACGCCGCATCGAGATCGATCGGTGCGGGCGCGCCGGCATCGACCATCTCCGTCATGCCCGTTTCGTCATCGGCGAACATGAACGGGTCGTCGGCGGGACCCGGCTCCGCCGATGCCACCACCACCTCCGTATCCTCGATGTCAGCGACTACGACGTCGGCGGATTCCTCGACGGGCATCGCGATCGTTTCGTCGTCAGGCGGTAGCGGTGGGTCGCTGACCACCGTGTGCGCCTCGGGCGGAGTCGGAACGGCTGCGAGTTCCTGCTGTGGCGCGCTGAAGCCCGTATCGAGGAACGCGAGTTCCCGATCCGGCTCCTGCTCTGCAGGCGCCGGCGAAGGGACCGCCGGCTGCGGGCGCACCGGTGTGGCCAATGCCGCCAGCTGGTGGGCAATGTTGTCGTTGCGCGGATCGGTCTCGAGCGCCCGCTCATACCAGCGACGGGCGGCCGAAGTATCTCCCTGCTGACGGGCGATATGTCCGAGGTGATGCAGCGCGATGAGATTTTCGGGATCGAGCGTCAGGGCCTGCTCGAAAACCGACCGCGCCTCATCGAGCTCGCCGACCTCGAAAAGGGCCTGGCCGAACACGATGTACCCACTCATATGCCCGGGCTGCTTCGGCAGGTGGTCGCGGCACAGCGCGATGGCCTGCGTCAGCTCCCCGGCTTTCCGGAGTTCGTTCGCCAGCGGCGCGAAATAGCGGCGCGGGTTTTCGTCGAACTTCTTCCGGAGCTCTTCGATCCGGGCGGCGGTGCTCATCCGTGCGGTGCCCTCAAGGTGGTATCCCGCGGCGTCCCGGTCGTCATGACACCGGCAAGGAGCCGGTGGCGAAACGGTGGGCTGGCGTCTGGGGAATTGTTCGCCCACGAGCCGTGGGAAGTCAATCGCGAATCAGTGATGCGAAGTGCTGGCCTGTCTTGCCTTTAGCAGAACGCGCTGGCTAGGTTTCCGGACTCTGCGGCACACGCCCTTCTTCTAGGGAGGTGCGTGTGCCTTTCCGTTTGCCCGTTTTTCCGACCGAAGGAGTCACGCCCCGTGCTGCAATCGATGCGGAGCGCCGCGAAGTACATCTGGATCATCCTCATCGTGGCGTTCGTTGGCAGCTTCCTGCTGTACGAGACCTCGGGGCTGGCCGGTCGTGCGCCGGTGACCACGACCACGTCCATCGCCACGGTCAACGGCGAGGAGATCCTCCTCACCACGTGGCAGAACGCCGTCACGGCCCTCGAGCAGGAGCGCTCGCAGCAGACCGGTAACGCGATCACGCTCGACGAACGCCAGCAGCTCGAGGAGCGTGCGTTCAACGAACTGGTCACGGAGCTGCTGCTCCAGCAGGAATACAAGCGTCGGGGCATCACGGTTACAGACGACGAAATCCTTCAGGCGGCACGACTCGCTCCCCCGCCGCAGGCCATGCAGTCGCCCGACCTGCAGACGGATGGGAAGTTCGACATCCAGAAGTACCAGCGTTTCCTCAGCAGCCCGCTCGCCCGGCAGTCAGGCGCGCTGACCGGGCTCGAGGCGTACTACCGCAATGAGATCCCGAAGCAGAAGCTCTTCGACCAGATCGCGAGCGGTGCGTACATCTCCGACGAACGACTCTGGCAGGTGTATCGCGACCGTCACGACAGCGCCACGGTGAGTTACGTCGTGCTGAGCCCGGCGACTCTCACCGATACGGCCGTCTCTGTCACGGACGCGGAGATTTCGTCGTTCTACGACCGGAATAAGAAGCGCTTCGAGCGTCCAGGCCGCGCCGTGGTGTCGCTGCTCACCGTCCCCCGCTCGGTGACCGCCGCCGACTCGGCTGATGCCAAGCGTCGCATCGACGCCATCCGTACCGAGATCGTCGGTGGCGCGAAGTTCGAAGACGTGGCCAAGCGCTCGTCGACCGATACGATCTCCGGCGCCGACGGCGGTTCGCTCGGCAAGGGCGGCAAGGGCCGCTTCACGCCGAAGTTCGAAGAGGCTGCCTATGCGCTCAAGGTGGGCGAGATTTCGCAGCCGGTGCTGACTCCGTTTGGTTGGCACATCATCCGTGTGGAGTCGCGTCAGGGCGATACGCTCGATCTTCGCCACATCCTCGTGAACATCGCCCAGAGTGACTCGAGCGCCACGCGCACCGATCGCCGGGCCGACTCGCTCGCGTCGAAGGCCGGCAGCCAGGAAGACCCCAAGGCGTTCGACGCCGCCGCCAAGCAGCTCGGTCTCACGGCCGCCAGCGCCGTCGTGCTGGAGAAGGAGCCGCTCACTTTCGCCGGCCGCTATGTGCCGAGCGTGAGCGCGTGGGCCTTCTCGGGGGTGCGCGCCGGAGAAACGAGCGACCTGTTCGACTCACCCGACGCGTACTACCTCGCGCGACTCGACTCACTCACCAAGGGTGGCCAGGCCCCGCTCGCCGAAGTGAAGGACGACATCCGTCGCCGCCTGGCGCGCGACAAGCGAGTGGAGAAGCTTCGCCCGATCGGTGAGCAGTTGGCTCAGGCGGCCCGCGCGTCGTCGCTCGAGGCGGTCGCGACCGAACGCAAGCTTACCGTGGAGAAGTCGGCGCCGTTCACGCGGGTCGACGCTGTCCCTGGGCTCGGTCAGTTCTCGCCGGCCATCGGCGCAGCCTTCGCCGCCGCCATCGGACAAGTGGCCGGCCCGTTCAGCGCCGTCGATGCGATGGTGGTGATGCGGGTAGACGGGCGCACCGACGCGAACCGTCAGACATTCGAGGCCGAGAAGAGCGTGCAGCGCCAGCAGTTTCTGCAGTCCATGCGCCAGCAGAAGGTCGACGAGTTCCTTACCAACCTGCGCGAGAGCGTGAAGGTGGAGGATCGCCGTTCCGAAGTCCTCTCGGCCCTGCGCCGCCAGTCGGACGGCTGAGCGGTCATCCGAACGCCAACGCCCCCGCGAGCGATGCTCGCGGGGGCGTTGTTCTTTTTTGGCGGGAAGCAGGGCGACGGAACTCAGCAGGAAGGGAAACAGAAAGGGCACCGCCGAGGCGGTGCCCTTTTCCGTCGTGCTCAATGCCTGCCTTACTGCATCAGGCGCTTGGGCTCCGGACGCTCTTCCTCACGGATGGCGTTGACCGGCGCACTGGGCGCCGCGACCTGCTGTTCAGCCCGGGGCGCTTCCGTAATCTGACGCTGCGCATCGCTGAGGTTACGCTTGAATTCGTTGATGCCCTTGCCCAGCGAGCCAGCGATCTCGGGGATGCGCTTGGCGCCGAACAGCAGCAGAACGATCACCAGAATGACGAGAATCTCGCCGAAGCCGAGGTTGCCGAAGTTCATGGGAAACTCCTAGAAGAGGGACCGCGCGATGAGGTAGGCGATCAATACTCCCAGAAGGCTCAACAGCGAGACATCCAGGGCGACTGGTCCAACCGCAAACTTCAATATAATCAGATCTACCGGAAGTGGCCCAACCGCAGGGGTCACCCCCGTCGTCAGGAACTCCTTCACCGCACCAGCCGGCAGAAACCGACGGGCGACCTGCGTGAGCAGGCCGCCGCTCACGAATCCGGAGGCCAGCACCAGGAGGTGAAACACCGGACGGTGCTTGGATGGTCCCTTGGCCATTACCAGCGCCGCTCGACGACGTAGCCAATGGAATCCATCAGCGACGTCTTGGATGGCCCATCCGGCAACTCGGCGAGGGCCTCCTCGGCCTCTCGGGAGTACTGATCGGCGCGGCGGCGCGCGTACTCGAGACCGCCGTGATCGCGAACGATCGCCACCACCTCGGCAATCGCGTCTTCATCGGGTTCGGGAGACGCGAACAACGCCTCGACGCGTACTCGGGCGCTCGACGGCATCTCGCGCAGCGCCGCGATCAGCGGCAGCGTGACCTTGTGCTCCTTCAGGTCGAGGCCGCTCGGCTTGCCGATCATTTCGGTCTGCTCGGTATAGTCGAGCAGATCGTCGGCCACCTGGAACGCCATACCAAGCCGTTCGCCGAAACGCGTGAGCGCTGCGCGATGGCTGGGCGCGCCGCACCACGCACCGACATCGCACGCGGCCATGAACAACGCTGCCGTCTTTGCGCGAATCAGCGTCTCGTAATCCTTCTCGGTGAAGGACAACGCATCGTACTGGGCCAACTGCCGGATCTCACCGATGGTCATCTCGTTCGAGGCGAACGTGATGGCCCGCATGGCTTCGAGATCGCCAATGGTGACCAACTCCCGCAGTGCACGGAGGTAGAGGTAGTCACCCATGATCACGGATACCTGATGACTGAACAGCGCATTCAGCGTCGGCATACCGCGGCGCAGCACGGAGTGATCCACCGCGTCGTCATGAACGAGCGTGGCGAGATGAATGAGTTCGATGATGGCCGCAAAGGTGATCGCCTTGCGCGGCGATTCCCCCTCGACGCTCGACGACAGCAGCAGCAATGTGGGACGGAAGAGTTTCCCCTTCATGCCCATGAGATGCTCCTGCACGTTCTGCACGAGCGGCACGTCGGCCGAGACGATGCGCCACAGTTCCTGCCCCACCGCCTCGAGGTCGGTGCGGACAGGCGCCTGTATATCACGCAATGCCGCGGCCAGCGCGGACGGGGTCCGCGTGATAAGCGTCATCGGGAAGCCTGCTCGATCGCCGCCAGCCGGGCGGCTACGTCACGGAAGTTGATGTCGGTTGCGTACACACGCTGAAAATAACCACGTGCCTCGTCCTTGCGCTGCAGGGCCTCGCAAGAATATCCGAGCAGATACAGCACCCCGACCCGTTTTTCGTCGTCCAGCCCGGGCTCGTGCAGCGCGCGCGAGAGCACGGTGGCCGCGACCTGGAAGCGGCCCTGTTCCACGAAGCACTGGCCGAGCGCCTCGTAGGCCGGCAGGCGGTGCGCCCGGCTGCGCAGGGCCTTCTGGAACTCCGTGATCGCGTCGTCGAGCAGCCCCATCTCCTTGTACGCCACGCCAAGGTCGTAGTGGCTCTCGAAGTCGTCCTCGCCCAACGCGCGGGACACGCCCTCCTTGAAGTGGCGAAGGAGCGCGTCGAAATCGGCCTGTTCATCGCCGCTGATTGCCGGCTCCCGCATGCGCATGCGCGTGTTCGCCGGCCCGTCGTCTTGCAACCAGTGGGCCAGATCGACAAACGTCTCGCCGTCCGCCCTGGAAGCGGGCGGCGGCGGTGGCGGCGGGGCCGCCGCGCCGAGCGCCGCGCGCGCCCGGTCGTCGAAGGGGTCGATTTCGAGGACACGGGCATACACCGCGCGGGCTCGTCCCTCTTCCCCCAAGCGCACCAGCGCATCCGCCAGGTCGAGATACGCGAAGCGCAGCCGCTGCGGGTCACTGCTCCGCACCGCGAGTTCTACCCGTTTCTGGTGGTAGGCAATACGGTCCGGACTGACGTGCACCAATTCGTCGGCAATGTCGGCGGCGGCGTCGAACTCGCCGTCATTGAGCAGCCCCTGTTGTGCGGTCTCCAACTCATGCAGGGCGGCATCGCGCTCGCCTGCCTCGAAGAGCGCCTCGGCGAGCCGTCGACGCAGCAGCCAGTTCTTGGGCAATCGGGCGACGGCCGCGCGCAGTGAGTCGCGGCGCGACGACGCCACCGTCGCCGCGACCTCGGCCACTGCAGCAATCGGCAGCGACGGCGTCACGCTCACCGGGCGCACGGGCGGCACCACCGTTTCGTCGGTGTCGACGACGTACTCCTCGTCGGCAAGCGCGTCGCCCAAATCCATTGCCTCAAGCGAAGGCGACGCATCCACCGCGGCGCCCTGAGACATCACGTCGCCCCCCACATCCGACTCGGCGGCCGCGGACTCGGCGCCCATCGGTTCTACGTTCGGGAGCGCATCGCCCTCCGTCCGCACGGTGGCCGACGGTTCCGAGGGTTCAAGGCCGGCATTGACGACTTCGTCGTCCAGCAGCAGAGGTGGCAGTTCGCCCGGCAGAATGAAGTCGTGCGGATCGAGCCGGAACGGCGGGCGGGTGGGCGGCAGGATCTCCTCGACCGCGTCGAGCTCCGGCACACTTTCCGCGTTGAGTCGCTCGAGGGGCAACGCGTCAGTATGCACCACTGGTGGCGTGAGCCAGGTGACGTCCGCGGGGTGTACTGACGGATCGACGACCTCAGCCGGCGTGAGGGGCTCTTCAGGGGTGAATCCCTCGAGCACAGGCGTCGCCTCAACCTCGGCGAACTCGCCGTTGGCTTCGAGCCCCTCAAGCGGGGCGGCGCCCGGTGTGCCTATCTCCGCCATCCCTTCGCTGGGGCGCTCTCCGATATCAAGCAGCGGGAGTCCGGGAGCGGGCGTCTCCGGCTCGAGGTCGATGATTTCTGGACCACGGACGGGCAGCGACGCGCTCGGTGTCGGCACCCGGGGCGTTTCCTTGGTCGGGCGATCCGTCGGGGTCCCGTAATCGATGTCGAGAAAGATCAGGTCCTGCGACTTCTGTTCGCGCACGGCCGGAGTGGAGGCCGGCGTCGGCACCCGATCCGTACGCAATGGGGTGCGCCGACGAGGCAGCGCAATGCCCGCGCGCGCCGCGAGGCTCTCTACCGCCGTGCGTACGTCGTTGAGCTCGGGCATGATGTCGAGCACTTCCGCCAGCGCCCGAATCCCCTCCTCGATACGCCCGTCCTGCTGCATGCGCGTGGCGTATTCGAGAAAATTGCGCGTGGCGTCATTGCGGAGCCCTTTCCGCGCCGAGATGCGGCCCAGCGTGAAGTACACATTCGCCCGTCCCGGTGCACTGCGCAAAATCTTGTTGCACAGGGCAATGGCGTTGTTGAACAGCCCGGACGTGGCGTAGTGCTCGACGGCGCGCTCGTAATACGTAATGGCGTCCGGGACGCGTCCCTGACGCAGGGCGAGGTCACCGACCTTGTTGTACAAGGCCACGTCCACGTCTTCACCCGCCGCCTCGCTCTCTTCGATGGCCTTCACGTAGGAGGCAATCGCGCGATCGATCTGCTTCAGCTGCTCGAACTCAGCCGCTTTCTTTCGGTGCTTCGCGGCGTTGGACATGACGTCGAGTCGAGCTCCAGAAAGCGGGAAGTGACACCGGTGATGACGCGTGGGCTGCGGCTATACAGCTATCTACGGCGGCGGGCCTCACGTGACAAGCACGGTCACGCGTGCACGGCCCCAGTCAAAGACGCGTGCCGAAGCCGTGAGGCAACGGGGGCGGTCCATGGGCCGCGGCGCCCCATGCCCCCCCCGTAGCCCCCTGATCGGGGCAGGATCACCCCTCGGCCGGCGCCACCGTGGCCATGACGTCCCGAACCCGGGAGGCGAGGCGCAACGGGGCCTGCGCCTCACCACGGCAGGCGTAGTAGCAGGCGTTGCAGTCGATGGGCTCGTACCCCTTGTAGGACTCCCACGGGCCATCCGGCTTGAAGTCCGGACAACGCCGCACCTGCCCCTGCGGATCGATATGGATGGTCGTGGACCCGCTGCGGCAGGGCTCGTTCATCTCCCCGCGGATATAGCGGGGGATCTGTTCGAGATAGTAGTCGGAGTTGGTGATCACCCCGGCCCGGCGCCTCTTGTACGCGAGGAGCTGATTCACGACTCGTTGCACGGCGGCGGGATCGACATCCTGCAGAAGATGGTCCGTGTTCCCGTTCTTGAGCGCCGTGTAGACCGAGAAATTCACCCCGCCCCCCAGAGCCGCCGCCTTCTCCACGATGGGCAGGATCTGGTCGAGATTGTCGTTCTTGATGACGGTGTTGAACCGTACGCCACCGATTCCGGCTCGCCGCATGCGCGGTACGAGGTCGAGGATCTTGGCGGTCAGCCCGGGGATCCCGCGCGCCTCATCGTGACGCTCATCGAGGTAGTCGAGGGAGATGTTGAACTGATCCACCCCGGCATCCCAGAGCGACTGCGCCCGCTCCAGCGACAACATCCCGGCGTGGGTGATCAGCTGGACGTACGTGTAGCGTACGGCTCCGCGGACGGCGCGCACGACATCCTCGAGATCGCGGCGCAGCGTGGGCTCGCCCCCCGTGAACGTGACGAGCATGGGGCTGAAATGCCCGGCGATTTCGGCAAAGTTCGCCAGTTCCCGTTGCTTTTCGCTGGCCGGCGTCTGCCAATAGTCGCAGAAGCCACATCGCGCATTGCAGCGCATCGTGACTTCGAAATTCAGCAACACCGGGCGACGCCGAGCGCGAAGCCATGCGTACTTGGCCAGGAAGATCGGCACGTGGTACGGCTTGTAGCGACTCGACAGCATCAGAAATTGCTCGACCGGTACGTCTGACGATCGTAGTTGAACTTGAGATCGGGCTGCGCCTTCAGGGCAATGAAGAAGTTGAAGGCGAAGTTGCCGCTCGGCGTCTGCGAGAACGAAAACACGGCATTCCAGTCGTGTAGTTGGCGCTGCAATCCAAGCTGTTGCCCGGCGAAGCGCGACCGCTCCACGTCATACTGCGTCGTCCACTGGGCTGACCAATTCTGGGTGATGCCGAACGACATGCTCGCGTTTACGCTCGAGACGGGGGGTTGGCGAACGAAGGGCGCCCCGATGGCACTCTGCCCGGTGCCGAGTCCGGTGGGCGGACTCGTTTGCGCATTGATGAAGCAGCGTTCGTAGGCCGCAATGCCCTGATTGCGAAACGCTTCGCAGAGCTTGGCCGGGTCAGCCTCGATGATCAGGCCATCCCCGCGTGGCGCGCGCTGCCGCGCGGCATTGTACTGCAGATTGAGATTCCACCCCTGCCCGGACTCGGGCAGCGCCATCTGCATGCCGCGCATGGCGCCGCCGCCGGCCGCGTTCATCTGTCGGCTTTGCCGCACGACGTTCTGTTGCGACGCATTGGGCTGGGCGGATGTGCTGGCGCTGTCGATCTCCGGCGACTTCCCGAGAACACGGGCCAGAAATGCGAAGATGGCCGACTTGCCGTTCATGGAGAACGTGACGCCCATGTCGGTGCGGTACGGACTGAACGTGGCCGTATCGGACGCCGGATCGCCTTGGAACAGATCGTAGCTGGTACGGAAATCGAGACCGGGGAGCAGGTCGGTACGCCCGCTGATCGAGAAAATCTTGTCGGTGAAGCCGTTGCCGGTGCTGTCGGCGCGCACGAAGTCCCACGTGAGCGGAGAAAAGTTGAGCGACAGCAGCTTGATCTTGCGCCCCTGGTCCGGCTCGGAGTCGGTGGGCGACCGCAGCTTGGCTTCGAGATTCGTGGCGAGGTTGAGCGACACCCGGTTCTGCGCCAGTGCGCCGAGGTAGCCCACGCGCGACCGGCCGATCGCCTGCAGGAATTCGTCACTGACCGATGCGGCCGGCGAGTAGCTGTAGCTGACACCAGGGGTGATCGAGTGTCGAAGCTTGGCAATCGGGCCCAATCCCGGCAGCATGGCGTACAAGGTTGGCGATGCGGACAAGGCGTAGTTGAGCCGCTTCGCCTGCGACACGAACTTGCCACCACTTCGTTCGGTGCGCACGAACAGCCCACCCTGATCCACGTTCTGCACGTTGATCGACGGCGAGAGATTCCAGGTTCCCTGGAAGAATCGCGGCAGGTTGAATGACGTGGTCCAGTCGACGCTTGTCTCGAAGGTGCGGGCAAACACGCGCGTGACCCGCTGCGAGGTGTCCCGCACACCGATGATCTCGCGCTGCTCGGGATAATCGCGGAACTGTTCATTGACCGTGAACGAGTTCTGCCACTGGAAGTCCCAGAGCTTGATGGGCGTATCGAACGAGAACTGCATGTTGCGACGACTCGCGTCGAAGCGCGTACTGTCGAGCCCACCGCCCGGACGGGCGTTGTACACATACGGGAACTGCAAGCCCTGATCGATCTTGCTCGACCCGGAAACGGCCAGACGCAGCGACGGCGTCCAGGACACGGGCCCGGCCTCGAGCGTACCGGTCGTCACGTTGAGCTGCGGGAAGTCCATGTCCACCTGCGGACGTCCCGGATACTGCACGCGCGAGCCACCCACGTTGATGGACGCGGGGCCGATCTTCGTCTGGTAGTTGAGCTGCGAACGAATGGTGGCATTCGCCGCGACCGGATTCACGGTAGTGTTCCGCTGAATCTGCGTGTTCTGCACCCAATTCAGCCGTGCTGTGAGCTTCGTGGTCTTGGAGAAGTCCTGATTGTGATTCCAGGTCCAGCTCTGGTTGGTCGTGCCGTTGCGCAACGCCATCTGCGAGACGGCCAGCTCACCGGACACGAAACGATCCACCCACTTGTAGCGGACCTCGGCATTGCCGCGCACGAACCCGGGATCGAGATCGGAGCTACGCGCTCCTGAACGCCAATCCATGGAGACCTCGGCGTTCATGAAATCATTGATGGCGAAGAAATAGCCGATGTTCTGAACGCTGCGCCGGTATGCCGGGCTGTTTCGGAACAGTTCCGCCACGCCGAAGTTGGGCGTGAGCATGCCGCTCCGACGGCCGCTGCGTACATCCTGAAAAAAGAACGGAATCCAGAACACCGGCACTTCGCCGATATACAGCACGCCGGGGCGCGCCACCATCACGTTTTGCGACACGAACTTCATGTCGCGCGTGGTGAAATGAAAATGCGGCTCGGCGTGATCGCAGTAGGTGAACGAGCCGTTCTTGGCGAACACGATGTGCCGACCGCTCACGAGCGTATCGGAGAGAATGGTGCTGCGCGCGGCCGTGAGGAACAGCCGTTGCCCACTGACGACACTCGTGCTGAAGGCACCAGTGAGCCCCTGACGGGTTTCGAGATCGTATTCGATCTTCCCGTTGGCCACGAAGTCGTCGGCGTCCTGCGCCGCCGGGTCGCGCAGCAGCACCGTGTCCCCGATCGCCACCACCTTCTTGGTGGAGTCGTTGTACTGGATCGAGTCGCCGATGAGCATGGTCTCATCGCGCTGAACCGCCGAGGGCTTGCCCTTGAGGACAAGGATGCGCGTCCCGGCATCGAACTTCACCGTATCGCCCTGGTACTGGACGCTGCGATAGCCTTCCTTGTCCATCAGGGCGCGCATCGTGGAGTCGGGGGCGGTCCACTGATACGTGCGTTGATCCTTGGACAGGGCCCGCGTGCTGTCCTGCCCCTGCTTGGCAGGCCCCAAACCGGCGGGCGCCTGCGTGGGCCGTGTCTGACGCTGCTGCGCGGCAGCGTCACTTCCCAGCAGATGCAGCCCAGCCAGCAGTGCCAGCCCGGCGCGCCACCAGCCGCGACCGGTCGCTCCTGCGATCACGCGTCCTCGGCGGCGAGCCGTCGCTCGCGGCGGCGCGCGATCAGCTTCGAGAGCGTGATCGAGATCTCGTAGAGGCCATACAACGCAATAGTGAGGACGACGAGCGACGTCGGGTCACTACCGGGCGTGATGAACGCCGCGGCGATGAGACAGCCGACGACGGCGTGTCGACGAAACTTGGCGAGGAAGGCGGGCTGTACGATGCCAAGCGCGGTGAGGAGCGCAATCACCACCGGGAGCTCGAATACGGCCCCGAAGGCCAGACACATGGACAGGATGAACCCGACGTATTTGTCGACCGTCGGCATCACCTGCACCGCCTCACTCTGGAAGCTCATGAAGAACCCGAGCGTCACTGGCACCACGTACTCGAATGCCAGGGCCATCCCCATCAGGAACAGCACCGCCGCACCGACGAGCGCCGGGATCACCACTTTCTTTTCGTGGTTATACAGCGCCGGCGAGAGGAATCCCCAGATCTGCCAGGCAATCACGGGCGACGCGAAAATGATCCCAAGCGTGATCGCGGCGTCCATGGCAATGTCGAAAAGATCGCCGGGATGCGTAACGATCAGCGGCCCCTTGAGGAACGGCTGAATCGGCTGAGACAGAATGGCCACCACGTCGATCTGCTTGCTGAAGATCAGCGCGAAGCTTCCACCAATGCCGATGGCCAGCGCCACCGCCACCCGGAAGAGGCGCCAGCGCAATTCCTCGAGGTGCTCGAGGAACGGCATTTCCGTGGAGTTACTGCCCGACATGTGAGACTCGTTTCGTGTGTTGCCAGGTCAAACGCGCGCTCACCGCAGCGTCTTGAGCGTTTCGGTCGCCAACTCGGCTTCGTCGCTCCGCGGGAATCGCGACACGACCTGCTCGAACAGCTGCCGAGCCTGCGCCGTGTTCCCCATCTTCAGCACCAGCTGCGCCCGCTTGTAGAGGGCGGTGGGGGCCTTGGCCGACGTGGGATAGGCGCTCACCACGGCGGCATACGCCGCATCGGCGGCGGGCGCGTTGTTCTCCTTCGCCAGCGACTCGGCAATCCAGAACTGCGCGTCAGCCGCGTAGTCGGACTGCGGATAGTTGGTGATGAGTTCCTGAAAGGTCATGCGCGCCGTTGCCGTGGCACCGCGCAACAGCTGGTCGCGACCCGTCGTGTACAACTGGTTGGGACCGGCCAGCACGCCCGTGGACGTATCCGCGGTGGTGGGTGCCGGCGTCGGCGTGGCCGGACGCGGATTCCCACCGCGACCGGCGGTCGGCGCGGGCTCGGCGGCCGGAGCAACGGGCGCCATGGACATCATGGCATTGCGCGCCTCCATCTCCGCACGTAACCGCGCGATGGTCGCCTGGCTTTGTCCGAGCAACGTCTGCACCTGCAGCAACTGTTCGCGCACGACTCGCATCTCGCCGCGCACGTCGCCCTGAATGCCCACCGTGCGCGCGCTGATCTTCGCGACCGAATCACTGGCGACGGCGAGCAACCGCTGGGTTTGCGCGAGCGCGTCCTTCTGTTCCTGTTGTCCCTTCAGCAACTCAGCGCGCATCACCGCGATGTCACCCTGCAGGATGCGCACGTCACCACGCGTCGCAAAACAGCCCCCCGTGGCCGCGAGGGCCACGAGGGGAATGAGCCGCCACACGCGGCGGAAAGACGACTGGGTCATGCCGAAAGCTCCGGGTGTGGCGACAGCGGTCAGCTGGCGGGCTTGAGGTTCTCGCCGCCGGCGGTGATTTCGAACTCGTCACGACGGTTCTTCGACCACGCCTCTTCCGTGGTCCCCTGCACCGCGGGACGCTCACGGCCGAACGACGACGTCTCGATACGCGAGGCATCGATACCACGGTCGGTCAGGTAGCGCTTGGCCGCTTCGGCGCGGCGACGGCCGAGGGCGATGTTGTACTCGTCACTACCGCGCTCGTCGCAGTGGCCGGCGACGCGGACGCGTAGCGCAGGGTTCGCGTTGAGGATGGCGATCTTCGCATCGAGCGACGCGCGCGCGTCGTCGCGGAGCTCGTCCGCGTCATACTCGAAGTAGATGGTCTCGAGCAGACGCAAACGCGCCGCTGCGACCTTCTCGTTGTACGCGGCCATGGTGTCAACGGGCGCCGCGCGCGGCGTGGTGCGCTCAGGCGCACGCTCGGCCGGCGCCGGCGTCGGGGTCGGCGTGGGCGCGGGAGCCGGCTTCTTCTTGCAGGCGCCGAGCACCAGCGACGTGGACACCAGGACCAGCATCAGACGAGAGGAACGCATCATGTCGAACACTCCGGGGAGAAGGGGGGAGTTGTTACCCGAGACGCTTACTGCGCCTGCAGGCGTGGGGACCATGCAGCCAGTCGCGTTTCGGGACCACGCGTGAGCTGACGCGCACGCCCGGTCTCGATGTCGACCACCCACAGCTGACGAACGCCGCTGCGATTGGAGGTGAGGACCACGTGCCGCGAGTCCGGTGCCCATGAGGGGTCGTCGTTGCGGCCGTCGTTCGTCACCTGTCGCACCGACTGATCGCGCAGGTTGATAGTCATGATCTGGAAGGTACCGCCGTTTCGTGACTGAAAGGCCACCAGACGACCGTCGGGCGACCAATCGGGCCCCGCCCGGTAATCCCGATCGCCAAACGCCGCTGCCGTCAGCAGTTCCACGTTCGTCCCATCCAGATCGCTAATATAAACCTCCGGGTGCCCGGAACGGTCGGACATGAACGCCAATCGCTGGCCGTCGGGGCTGAAAGTGGGCTGCGCGCTGGCGCGTCCACGGCCCACCGTCACGCGGCGCGGGGCGCCACCGTCGAACGACTGGGCGTACAAGTCTGTCCCGCTCTCCGAGCCCCGCGCGTACACCACCGTTCGGCCATCGGGAGAAATGGCCGGTGTCGTGTGTTCGATGCCCGGCGCGCTGGCGATCACCCGCTGCGCCCCCGTGGCGAGGTCGGTGAACATGATGGGGTTCCGCGCCCCGTCGAGCACACTGTACACGATCCCCCGGCCGCTGGGGAGCCATTGCGGCGACATGCCGCTCGGCGTCACCGGAGTGGCGTTGGCCCCATCACTGTCCACGGTCCACACCCGGCCACCGCGCGCGAAGGCGATGCGCGTCTGGGCGATGCCGCGCTGCCCCGTGATCCACTCCTCCACCCCATCGGCCACGCCGTGTACGGCGAGGCGCCAGGCGGGCGACGGTGCGCCCGCCGGCAGCGGAAAGTCCTTCTGGTTTCGGGCGTTCTTGAGGCCCACATCGTGCAGCACCACGCGCACCCATCCGCTCGGCAGCACCGTCGCCTGCACGATGCCATCCACTCCGAGCTTCGAAAAGAGTGCCCAATTGATCGCACCGGTCACTGGCGGCGCGGCGGACGGGCTGACCACGGTGAACCGATCACTGTAATCGAGATCGCGGCTCAGCATTGCCGTGATCGAGTCGCCATTGGCCCCCTTTACCGGGAGCACGATGAGCGCGGTCTTCTCACCCGGCCGGTACTGGAGACCAAGGGTTACCCCCTTGGTGGGCTGAGCGGCCGCCGCACGCGGCATCACCGCCATGGGACCGGCGAGCACGCCGAGGACGAGCGCCGTCGTCGCGAGCCGGATAGGAGCCTTCGTGCGAGCCATCAAGCGTACGGAGTTGAGGAAACCGGGTGGGGCCACCTGCATCACTGCGGCCGCAACGCGTAATCGAATGTGAAATAGACCACCAGCACATCATCGGGCCAGCCCGATGGCAATGGCCCGAACCCTTTACCTGTACCCACCACCTCGATGGCGCCCATGGCATCGAGATCGTACAGGCGATCGCCCGAGCGCTTCACCACCTCGATACCCACGACCGTGCCATCACGTCGGATCATGAACTTGAGTTCGGTGACCAGCGCAGCCGACACCCGCCGCGGGGACCAGTTCAGCGCGATCTGCCGCACAATGTTGTTCAGGTACCCAGGATACGGGAACGCGATCCCATCGGTGCGGACATTCGCCACATCGGCCCCCTTCGTACCGGTGGCGCCGGCGCCCGACTTGGGCGCCGCGTTGCTATTGGAGGCCGTGGGCGCCGGGGCATTCTTTGCTCCGCCCTTCTTGCTGCGATCGGTGGACGGCGTGGCCTTGGGCGATGGCAACACCTTTTTCGCCGTACTCGGCGTTGGCACGGTCTTCTCCTCCTCCACGCGCTCGGCCCCGGCGACCGGGTCGTTCGAGGCCGTTGCCTCGGTAACGGGCTTCTCCACCCCGGCCTGACGCGGACCGGCCTGACCGATCAGCTCCACCCGATACACGGGCGGACGGGCCTCCTCCGGCCGGTTCCCGACCCACAGGACGAGCGCGAGCAAGGCCGCATGTATTCCGACCGACACGACCACGCCGCTGCCGAGCGCGTTGCGCCCGGAGGTGGCGAGGCGACCGGTCGAGACACCCATCCTCAGCGGTTCTCTTCCGGCTCGGCCACGAGGCCGACTTCGGTGATCCCGCGTGCCTTCATGGCCGCCACCAGCTTGATGACCGTGCCGTAGTCCACCCCCTGATCAGCGCGCACGAAAACACCGCCGGCCCCCTTCCGGTCGGAGAGCGCCTTGATGCTCCCGGCAAACTCCTCGAAGGTGAGCTTCGTATCGTCCACGAAGATCTGACCACGCCGGTCGATGCTGACGACCAACCCGTTCTTCGGTTCAAGCGGCTTCACCTCGGCGCTGGGCAACGAGATGTCCACCCCGCCCTGCATCATGGGCGCCGTGATCATGAAGATGATCATGAGCAGCATCATGACGTCGATCAGCGACACCACATTGATCTCGGCATTTACGCCAAGCCGTTCACCGCGGCGCCCGCGACGCATGCGTCAGATCCGCCCTTCACGCACCATGAGTGCGATGAGTTCGGAGCCGAAGCCTTCCAATTCGTTGTCGAACCGATTGAGTCGCGACGCGAACACGTTGTAGGCGAATGCGGCGGGAATGGCCACGGCCAGTGCGGCCGCGGTGGCGATAAGCGCAGTGGCAATACCCGGCGCCACCGCCCCGATGTTCCCCGAACCCTTCGTGGCGATTCCCTCGAAGGCCTCGATCACCCCGAGCACCGTGCCGAAGAGCCCGATGAGCGGACTGACGCTGCCTACCGTGGCGAGCCACGGAATGAACTTCCCAAGTGCCTCGCGCTCACGTCCGGTCTGGGAGTCGAGCACGAGCCGGAGCGCTTCGACCTGCGACCCGGAGAGCCGCGCGGTGCGATCGTTCGTCGCTCCCAACGCCGGCTTGGTGTCGTTCAGGAACTGTACCGCCCGCGAGAACACGGCGGTGAAGGGACTGGGCTTGGAACGCTGGGCCAGCAGCATCGCGTCATCGATTCCACGCGCGCGCTCGAAGTCGCGCACGAAGCTGGCGCCAGCTCTTTCCGCCGAGCTGAAGGTACGCCACTTGGCGAACATGATCGCCCAGGAAATGAGCGACAGCACCGCCAGTCCAGCCAGCACCGCTTTGGTGACCGGATCGCTGCCGATGATGAGTCCCACGATTGAGCGCGGCGTGGCCGCTCCCCCCTGGGTGGACAGCTGCAACAGCATCAACGAACCGGTGGAGACGCCGGCCACACTCATCACGCGTGCCCTCCGGCTGCGAGCCGTGCCCGACGGTCGGCAAAGAAGTGGTAGGTGTTGGCCAATCCGTCGGTGATCGCCACCTGCGGCTCCCAGCCGAGGATCGCACGCGCCTTGCTGGTTTCAAGCGCCGAGCGTGCGAGTTCACCGGCGCGCGCCGGCGCGTATTCGATGGGCGCCGTAGCGCCGGACACGCTGCGCAGCGTTTCGGCCAGCGCGTTCACCGACGTTTCGATGCTCGTCCCGATGTTGAACGCGCGCGCATCGAGACGTCCGCGGGCGGGCAATTCGCAGGTGCCTGCGAGGAAGTTGGCGCGCGCGACATCACCGGCATAGACGTAATCCCGCGTCTGCTCGCCATTGCCGAACACAGTGAGCGCCCGCCCGTCGAGCAACCGGTTGCAGAAGATGGCCACGACGCCGGCCTCGCCGTGCGGATCCTGGCGCGGACCATAAACATTGCCGTAGCGCAGCGCGACGGTGTCGAGTCCATGCACGCGGCCGTAGTAGGCGAGGTAGTACTCCACAGCCAACTTGGCGATACCGTACGGTGCCTCCGGGTCCTTCGAGAACTGTTCCGTGCTCGGCGGGGGATCGAAGTCTCCGTAGAGCGCGCCCCCGGTGGACGAGAACACGACGCGGGTGGCGTATCCGCTCGTCCGTACCGCCTCCATGAGATTCAGCGTGCCAAGGATGTTCCGCGTCGCATCGAACGCCGGATCGTTCACGCTGCGGCGCACATCAATCTGGGCGGCGAGGTGACACATCACATCGAAGTGACCATCACGCACGAGCGCAGCAGCTTCCGGCGACGTGATGCACCCGCGCACGAATCGCGCGGCGGCGGGGATGTTTTCTTCGCGCCCGCTCGACAAATCGTCAAGGATGGTGACGCTCCAGCCCTCAGCCAGAAAACGATCCGCCACATGTGAGCCGATGAATCCGGCCCCGCCAGTCACTAGCACTGATTTCGCCATTGCCGCCCGCTACCTCGCCGTCGGAGTGATGAGTGGTGAATACCCGTGAATGTAAACGCGCGCCGGGGCCCACGGGGCACCCGGCGCGCGCGTACGGCATGATCGTCATCTTACGTTGGCATGCGTACCACTCGTCATGCCGATCACACGTCAGACCCGTTTCGAGGAGAGGACGTCGGGTTACGGCGCCTTGGCGAAGCGACGGACCGGCAGCCCCACGGTAATGTCGGTCTGGTACTGCTTCGTGATGATCGCCGTGGCATAGTCCCGTTCGACCCGAACGATACGTGCCGTGGCCGCCATGGCTTCGGTGGTCCCCTTGGCGAGGCGACGATAGATCGCGACCTCGTCACCCGGTACCAATCCCTTGGCGCTGCCGGCGCCGATCACGAGGTAGCTCTGCAACGTCGGCTGGGCCTCCTGCGGGTCGAGCCAGCGGATCGTCGCGGGCACATCGGGCCGATCCAGCGGCACGGCCTTCACCCACGGTGCGCTGACATTGGGCGCTACCAAGACCTGCTGTCCTGCCTCGATGCGTCCCGACTGACGAAGGACCACCGCAAGTGCCGGCTTCCCCGCCTCGGCCCGGGTGACCTCGAGCATGCCCGTGGGGAACACGACCACCTGTTCCTTATCGATCGCCTCCGCCGGACCAAAAGCGAGCAGGCGATCGCCGACTTTGTAGCCCTGCTTCACCGGTGCCTCGACTTCTACCTCGTCCGTCTTGATCGCCCGGTGCGGATAGGCGTCCCCAGCGCTCGGCGAGCCGACGCGCGCGCCGATGCGCCCCAGCGTCTCTAGCGTCCGCGCCGTGGTGACGAATGGCGCTGACATGTACTCGGCGATGCGCGGTGCGGGCGTATTGGGCCTGAGGACCGCACGGGTACGACGCTCCGCCTCAGCGGCATCCGGCAGATCGCGATGAAAAACCGTGAGCACTTCCGAGGGCTTCCGCGAATTCATGGCGGCTTCCTGATCGGCAAGCCCGATCCGGCGCACGGTGCTCTCACCCATGACGGTGCCCGTGGTCGGCTTGAGATTGGCCTTCCCGGTGTCGGCTTGGCTTTCCGCGGTGACCGCCTCAGCGGCCGTCGCGGGGAGCGACGACGGCTTGGCCGACTTGGTACGACGACCGGTGGCGGCCGACCCGGCGTTGCCCCGGCCAGCTGTCTGTGCGGCGAGCGACCCCGCCGACGCCCGGGACGGTGCGGCCTCCGGGGCCGGGAGGGTTGCCTCTCCGGCCTTGACCAGCGCAGCCTTCGGTACCGTGCTGTCGGCGGGAGCCTCCGCCAACTCGGCGGCCTTTGCGGACCGCTCGGCCGGTCGCGTCGGGACGTTCAACCGCATGCCGACTTCGAGCGGCGGATGGTTCGAAATGGGTATCCCGTTCCGCCGCGCCAGCGCCTGCCACTGATGGCCGTCGCCGAAATACCGCGCGGCGAGCCCCCAGAGGGTCTCGCCCGCCTTGACGACATGGGTCTTGGACGCCGGCTCCTGCGCCGCCACGGCGACGCCCTGGGCATGCAGCAGCGACGGGCGCCAAACGAGCAGTAGAGCAATGGTGGCGATGACCGCGACCAACAGACGGGACAACAGCGCACCTGGCTGTGGGGCCGGCACGGTAGCGGAAGTGTGCGCCCGATCGGCTGCGCGCATCGGCAAACCTCGACAAGGGAAGAGTCAAGCGGCCCGCAAGGACCGCCTCGGGCGGTCTGCCTGGAATCCGAGCGCAGGTCCCCCACACGGGAGACGTTTTCCCCGTCCTGTCGTAACGCCCGATTCGTGCCGGAGCGGGCGCATGTCATTTCAATACGGGCATTTCCCGGCGACCCATAACTGGGCCGCCAGGAACGGCGCCGTGTCTGCTACTCAGAACGGCAGATCGTCGTCTTCGTCGGCCAGAGCGCCCGGGAAGTCGTTGAAGTCGTCGCCGCCAGCGGCCGGCGCCGCTGCCTTTCGGGGGGCCGCAGGCGCAGCCGACCGACGCGGAGCGCTGTCCATGTCGTCACCCATGCCGGCGCCACCCGGGCGTCCACCAAGGAGCATGAGCTCCTTGACCTTGATTTCGGTGGTGTAGCGCGTCTGCCCGTCCTTGTCCTGCCACTGACGGTATTCGATCTCCCCTTCGACATACACCTTCTCGCCCTTGCGGACGTACTTCTCGACGACGTCGGCGAGACCAGTCCCGCGCCCGCTGTTCCACACGACGCAGCGGTGCCACTCCGTCTTTTCCTGCTTGTTTCCGCTCTGGTCGGTCCACTGGCGACCCGTCGCCAGCGAGAACGTGGCCACGCGGCCACCGGTGCCGACCGTGCGGACCTCGGGCTCTCCCCCGACGTTGCCAATAAGAATGGCCTTGTTCAGGCTGCGGCTCACGTTGCCTCCTCGATTTCGAATGAACGACGTAGTGTGTGGAGCTGAATGCGGACCACGGGATAATACCAAGGCCCCGGCGCACCTGTGTCATCCAAAAGTGCGCGGCTGGGCCAATCCTACGCCGAGGGTCCGACAGTAGCCGGATGAGTCCGGCGAAGGACCAGCGCGTCTTCGGTGGGATGCTGATAGTAGCTGCGCCGGCGCCCCACCAGGCGGAACCCCCGGCTTTCGTACAGCGTCCGAGCGGCCTGATTGGACGTGCGGACTTCGAGATAGACCGCCGAGCTGGCCGATGCGTCCGCAGCGATCAGGGCATCATCGAGCAGACGCCCTCCCACCCCACCCCCCCGCACCTCGGGGGCGGTGCAGATGTTGGCAATCTCGCCTTCGTCCGCGGCACGCAGCAGCACACAGTACCCCTGCACCATCGACGCCGTGTCCTCGGCAACACGGAGCCTCGCGTATCCGCGCCCGAGCAACTCATGAAAGGCACCCGGCGTCCACGCATCGCTGAATGATTGCTGCTCGATTTCGGCGACCCGAAGCACATCGGCCACCGTCATATCCCGCAGCGTCACGGAAACGCGCACCGGGGTCATCTGCCCTCCGACAACGTCCGCCACGGCGTCAGCCACGTACGGCCGGCGTGTCCGGGAGCGCCATACCGAAGCGCTCCTCCCACTTCACCTGCGCCTCGGCGAGACGACCGTACTCCGGCTCCCACACATCGAGTGCTACCGGATGTTCGCGCCATGCCCCGCCCGCCCGCGGAAGGTGCTGCACGCCGGGGGTGACGGCCGGTAGCTCGTCCGTAAAGGGAGAGGCCACCACGCCGGCACGACGGTAGCCGGGCACGGATTCCGCGAGCGTCGCGCAGGCGACACGAGCGAGCGGGCCCGCCGTGAACACCATACCGCTCGCGTCGGTGCGCACCGGCAGGACGTAGCGCTCGCCCCGCAGGGCGTCTCCGTGCACGACCAACCCGTTTTCGACTGCCTCCGCCGGCCACGGATCCATCGATGCTGCTGCGATGAGCAGCGAAGGGACCGCAAACAGCGCGGCACCACTTCCGTGGGCGAGCCCCTTGGCCAGTGCGGCCGCGATCCGCAGTGACGTGAAGCTGCCGGGCCCCGCACCGCACACCACGGTCTCGAGCGCGCGCGGCTCCAACCGGGCCGCGTGCAGCACCCGCTGTATGGCCGGGAACAGGCGGTCGTCCTGGCCAGCCCCCATGAGCACTGCCTCGTGAGCAACCAGCGCACCGTCACACCACACGGCCACCGAGCCGGCGGTCGTGGACGCTTCGATGGCAAGCAGGGGGGCGGAAAACGAGAGTGACGGCACTCCCAAGTCTATCGCTTTTGCCACGCAATTTCACCGAGCCGCCCCCAGAACGGGACGGCTCAGGCCACCCGGTTTGCGGCGGGCCCGAAGGGCGTCATCGGCACGAGCTGCTCCAGCTGCTCGAACCCGTCTTCCGTCACACGCGAAAGCGATTCGAAGGTGCCATTCTCGGCCAGGGCGACGGCCGCGTCGAAAATCTCGGGGTCGAATGCCGTGCCCCGATCGTTGCCCATGATGGCGACGACCTTCGGCACGGGCAGCCCCTCCCGATATGGCCGAGTGGCCGTAAGCGCCTCATAGACATCGGCCACGGCGAGGACCCGTGCCATGTAGGAGAGCTGCGCCGCGGGCAGGTTCCACGGATACCCACGGCCATCCAGGCGTTCGTGATGCTGCGCCGCCTCGTGCGAGAAGTGCCGGAAGGCACCCACATGCTGCAGGATCTCCAACGTCCACGTCGGATGCCGGCGAACCTCGGCGAACTCCTCATCGGTGAGCTTCGCCGGCTTGTCGAGAATCCGGTTCGACACGCCCAGTTTGCCAATATCGTGCAGGAGGCCGGCCCGCAGCATGTCACGATGCACCGCGGCATCCGCACCCATCGCGCTCGCGATACCCACGGCATACCGCGCCACATTGCTCGAGTGCTTTGCCGTGAACGGGGTCTTGGCGTCGATGACCGCCGCGAACGCGAAGGCGATGCGATCGAGGCGCTCGTCGGTGGCGACCAGCGGCGTACTGCCCGGCTCGAGCGCCAGCACGGCCTCATCGAGGCGATTGATGTCGGCAAGACGGCCCCACCACTCCCGATCATTGCGCCACGCCGTGATGATGTCCACGAGGTGCGGGTCGAACCAGGTACCGCGGCGCTTGCGTGCCATCTCCAAGGCCGGTGCCGTCCCGAGTTCGCTCCAGTATGCCTCGACAGTTTGCGCGAGCAGGATGATGCGGGACAGCAGCGGGATTTCCTCGCCGGCAATGCCGAACGGGTGCCCGAGCCCGCACCAGTGCTCGTCGACATACAGAATGGCTTCCGACGTCGCCCGCGGAAATCCCAGCACGCTCGCGATCTGCGCCCCGCGCTCGCAGCGCGTCTGAATGATCTCGCGCGTGAGCGACGGTGTCTTCGCGACCATGAGGAAGTGCCGGACGCGATGGATGGGATTGAGGCCCACGCCGCAGCTGGCAGCCGTACGCATGGCGAGCTTCCAGCGATCGTGCCAATCCACCAGGCGCATATTACGCTTCAATTCCTGGTCGGGACTGCCGAAGAGCGCCGACATGCGCGCTGCATTGCTGGAACAGCCGGAATCCTTGAGCAGCGCCGCATAGTACAGCGCGCCAAGCAGCTCCCGATCGAGCCCTGCCTCTTCTCCGAGCCGCATGGCCAACACGGTGCTGCGCAGTGTGTGGCCCGGACGCTGCCCTTCCGTGAGGTCGAGCGCGTACGTCAGCGCGGCAATGACGTCGGCGAGACGTACCACGCCCGACTGTGCAGGGCTGACCGACTGGAGTGTACGTGGAGTGAGTCGTTGCACGGAGACGGGAAGCGAAGAGCGAAGCCGCAATCGTCAGCGCGCGAGCGGTGACGTGACGTGCAGGTGCCGGCGGGTCGTATTGTCGGGATCGTGGGAGAGCGTGATGCCGATCGTGTCGGCCGGCAGGGTGTGGGAAGCCCGTTCCGGCCACTCGACCAACAGGACGGGAGCCGTGGCGACCAGTTCATCCCAGCCGAGTGCCTCGAGTTCCGCATCGCTGCGCAGCCGATACAGATCAACGTGAACCACCGGACCGTCCGGCGCGGGATATTGCTGCACGAGCGAGAACGTGGGACTGGTCACCGCATCGAGATCGGCCACTCCGATCCCGGCGCAAAGGGCGCGCGCGAGCGTGGTCTTCCCCGCCCCGAGATCCCCTTCGAGTGTGATCACCACCGGGCGCGGCAGCACGGCGCCAACGGCACGCCCCCACGCCTCCAGCGAGTCACGCTCGGGCGCCCGCGGCGAACCACGGGAAAGCAGATGGGCGAGTTGTTCCCGCATTGGGTCAGCGCCCACGCTTTCCTCCGGGGCGGCGGAGGGGGGCACTACCGGGAGGACGCTTGGGCGCCGCCGCGTTCCCGCGTGCCTGTGCCGGCGCCTGACCGAGCGCCGTCCGCACCTCGAACAACTGGTCGCGCAACCGCGCCGCCGCTTCGAAGTCGAGCGCCGTGGCGGCCTCACGCATCGCGATCTCGAGTTCTCCCACCAGCTGCTCCAATTCGTCACGCGAGCGCGCGACATTCTCGCTCGGCAACTTCTTCGGGACGGGCGCCTCCCCGTCACGTTCCACACGGGCGTCGGCGACGCGCGTAATGAAGCGCACCTCGTCGATGCTCTTCGTCACGCCCTTCGGCACGATCCCGTTCGCCACGTTGAACTCGTGCTGCATGGTACGGCGACGCGCGGTTTCCTCCATCGCGCGCTGCATGGAGCCGGTAATGCGATCGGCGTACAGAATGGCCATGCCGTGCAAGTTGCGCGCGGCCCGACCGATGGTCTGAATGAGCGACCGATCACTGCGCAGAAAGCCTTCCTGATCGGCATCGAGAATGGCGACGAGCGACACCTCGGGCATGTCGAGCCCCTCGCGCAGGAGGTTGATGCCCACCAGCACATCAAATTCGCCCAGTCGCAATCCGCGTACGATTTCCATGCGCTCGATGGCGTCGATGTCACTGTGCATGTAGCGAACGCGTACGCCCATCTGCTGCAGGTAGTCGGTGAGATCCTCCGACATGCGCTTCGTGAGCGTAGTCACGAGAACACGCTCCCCCTTGCGCTCCCGCTGCCGGATTTCATGCAGCAGGTCGTCCACCTGTCCCTTGACGGGACGCACCTCGAGCACCGGATCGAGCAAGCCGGTGGGGCGAATGACCTGCTCCACCACCACGCCTTCGGACAACTGCAACTCGAGTTCGCCGGGCGTGGCCGACACGCTGATAAGCCGCGGGACCAATTGCATGAACTCGTCGAACACCAGTGGCCGATTGTCCAGCGCACTTGGCAGACGAAACCCGTAATCGACCAGCGTAAGCTTGCGCGCCCGGTCACCGTTGTACATGGCGCGTACCTGTGGCAGCGTCACGTGCGACTCGTCGACCACTACGATGTAATCATCGGGAAAGTAGTCGAGCAGACAGGCCGGCCGCTCCCCGGCGTTGCGTCCGCTGATGTGCCGCGAGTAGTTCTCGATGCCGGCGCACGTACCGATCTCGGCGAGCATCTCCAAATCGAAGTTCGTGCGCTGCTCGAGGCGCTGGGCTTCGAGCAGCTTGCCCTGCATGCGCAGTTCGGCGAGTCGTTCGCCGAGTTCATCACGAATGGCCTTTGACGCCCGCTCGATCGTGGGCCGGTTCGTGATGAAGTGCTTGGCGGGATAAATCGCCATGCGCTCGAGTGTGGCGATGGTGTCGCCGGTCGTCGGATCGATCTTGCTGATGCGTTCGATTTCGTCGCCCCACAGCTCGAGACGCACCGCCTGCTCCTCGTAGGCCGGGTAGATCTCCACGGTGTCGCCGCGTACGCGGAAGGTGCCGCGATCGAACGCCACATCATTCCGCAGATACTGAATCCCGACCAGCGCCCGCAGAATGTCGTCGCGCGCCACCTGCTGGCCACGCGCCAGCGACACCATCCGCTCGCGGTACGACACCGGATCACCGAGGCCGTAGATGGCCGAGACGGTGGAGACGATCACCACATCCTCGCGCTCCATGAGCGAACTCGTGGCGCGCAGGCGCAGACGATCGATATCCTCGTTGATGCTCGCGTCCTTCTCGATGTAGGTATCACTCGAGGGGACGTACGCTTCCGGCTGATAGTAGTCGTAGTACGAGATGAAGTACTCGACCGCATTGTTGGGAAAGAACGACTTGAGCTCCCCATAGAGCTGCGCCGCGAGCGTTTTGTTGTGCGACAGCACGAGGGTGGGGCGTCCCCAGTCGGCGATGACATTCGCCACCGTCATCGTCTTGCCGGACCCGGTGACGCCCAGCAGGGTCTGGTGTCGGTCACCGCGGCGCAGCCCCGCGGACAGCTCGCGGATGGCGCGTGGCTGGTCACCGGCCGGGGCAAAGGGAGACTGCAGTCGAAAGAGAGAGCCCATCGCAGGTAATCTAGCAATATCGGCTTCTATTCGGTATCACGCCGATAGGACCGCCGTTCCGGATTAAAGGCTTTTCATATCAATCCCGACAATTCGATTCGGCAGCGTGCTCCCCTACTCCCCGGCATGCTTCGATCGCAGTACATCCGACGCCGATGATGGCGGCTAGAAGGCCGACGCTTTGCCACATTCCCATGTCCGTTCGTAGCTCCGGCGTGCAGCACGCCCTGTTCGATCGTCCCCTCACGTTCCAACTGTGGGGCACCCTCGTCATCGTCTTCAGCGCTGGACTGCTCGCCACTACCGTTGCCCTGTTCGCGCTCCGTGGCGTGAGCCGCGATGCGTTGGCCCTGCAGGACAATGCCATTGCTCCGCTCGCGACGCTTGGCGATCTGCAGGAGGAAGTCCAGAAGGTGCGGGTGGCGTATCGCGACGTGGCCTTCGATCGTGAGCAGCGCGATGTGGCCCGCACTCGTCTTGAGAGCAGTCTGCAAGTCGTCGACTCGCTCCAGAAGGAACTCGGCAAGCGTGCCGCGGATCCCAAGATCGCCACCGCGGTCACGAATTTTGGAGCGGGATGGCGCAACGTATCGGAACCCCTCGGTCGGTTTCTTGCGGCGGTAGACGCACAGAACGATTCATTGGCCTTCGATATCCTGCGCACGGATCTCCGCCGTGTCATGGGCGCCGTGGAAAAGGAGCTCGCAGCGTTGGCCGCGCTCGAAGTCGCCGCGGCTGCCGCGTTCGCGAAGAACACCGAGCGTGCCGTGAGCTCAAGCACGCGGACGGCGCTCCTCGCGCTCATTCTTGGCGTGATCGTCGCCGGTGCCGTAGCGCGACTCGTGCTTCGGCGGGCCACCACGGCCATTGCCACCGTCAGCCACCGTCTGCGGGCCTTTGCGACGGAAGGGATGGCCAGCCTCGAACGGGCCACTGAATCCCTGGCAGCCGGCCGGCTCGACGTCAGCGCGGACGTAGATGTTACTCCGATTGCGGTCAGTGGCCGTGATGAACTCGGTGTGCTGTCGCGGGAGCTCGAGGGCGCCATGCAGCGCACCCACACTGCCATCGCGTCCTACACGAAGGCGGTGGGAACACTGCGAGACATGCTGGCGGAGACGCAGCAGCTCGTGACTGCCGCGCAGCGTGGTGATTCAACGGTTCGCGCCAACGCTGGCCGCTTTGACGGCGCGTACCGCGCCCTGCTCGAGGGATTCAACGACGCGCAGGATGCGTCGCGCCGGCCGGTGGCGGCCGCTCTCGAGGTGCTCGAGCAGGTGGCGCGCTATGACCTGTCCGTGTCCGTGCAGGGAGAGTTCGCAGGGGATCACGGACGGCTCGCGCAGGCGATCAATGTGGCGATCGCCAACGTCGGTGAGGCGTTGCATGAGGTCGAAGTATCGGCGGAGCAGATTGCCGCTGCTGCGCATCAGGTCAGTGGCGGCAGCCAGCACCTCGCCGACTCGGCCTCGCAGCAGGCGGCGTCGGTGGAGGAGATCACGGCGGCTGTGCAGGAGCAGTCAGCGCTGACGGCACGCACCGTGGTGCGTCTCGACGATGCACGACAGCTGGCCCGCGATACGCGTGAACGTCTCCGTGAGGGGACACACGCGATGCATGGTCTCGGGGAGGCGATGGAGCGCATGACGACATCAGCGGAACGCACGGCGAAGATCGTGAAGACGATCGACGAAATCGCGTTCCAAACGAACTTGCTCGCGCTCAATGCCGCAGTCGAAGCCGCACGTGCCGGAGACGCGGGCCGAGGATTCGCCGTGGTCGCTGACGAAGTCCGCCAGCTGGCCGTCCGGGCCGCCAGTGCGGCGCAGGAGACCGCCGACCTGATCAACCAGACCGTCACCACCGCGCGTGAAAGCCGCGCGATCACCGGCGCCGTGACCGAACGGCTCACGAGCGTGGATCACGACGTGGAGAAGGTCACCTCTGTGGTCGAGCACGTGGCCGATGACTGCTCGGAGCAGCGGCGCCAGATCGAGGAGGTCACCCGCGGCGTGTCCAGCGTGAGCAATCAAACGCAGCTTGCGGCCGCCAACGCCGAAGAAGCCGCCAGCGCCTCGGAGGAACTCAACTCCCAGGCCGCGAGCATGCGTGCGCTGGTGAATCGATTCGTCATCGGCGACGCGGACGGCGAGCCCAGAAACGCCGCCCGCCGCGAACCGCACCGCGCCCCCCAACGCCCCTCTCTCGAACGCCGAGCAAGCTGATCGCCGGCGACCTGCCTACGCCTCGCTGCCACCCTGTGGCGGCGAGGCGTACGGCATTCCTGCCGATGCCTACTCCTCGGCGGTGATCTTCTCGCGACGACTGACGACGGCGATGCCTTTGACCCGTCGGGCTGCCTTGATGATACGCTCAAGGTGGGCGAGGTTCTCGACCTCCACCATCGCGGAACCAGTCACCTTGCCGTCGGTGGTCTTGAGTTCGAGACTCTTGATGTCGGTACCCGTCGCACTCACCGCCGCCGCCACGTCGGCGTACAGCCCGCGCCGATCGTTGCCTTCGAGCGCAAGACGCACGACGAAACGCTCGCCCGCCATCTCCTGCCAGTCGATCTCGAGCCGTCGCTCCGGTTCGTGGGCAAGGAGCAGCAGGTTGGGGCAATCCCCGCGATGGATACTGACCCCACGACCACGCGTGACATACCCCACCACGCGATCACCCGGCACGGGCTGACAGCACTGCGCATATCGCACGAGGAGACCGTCGGCCCCCTGAATGCGGATCCCCTTCCCCGACCCCGTGACGCGATTGACGATGCGCTCGAATGTGCTCGGCTTCGCCGGCTCCGGCGGACTCGTGTCGAGCAGGGGGTGCAATAGCTTGAGCACCTGCAGGACATGCACGTCGCCGGCCCCGATGCTCGCGATCAGATGCGCGGCGTCCTTGAGCTTGAGCAGCTTGGCGATCGGATAGAGATCGGCATCATCCGCCTTGGGCAACCGGCGACGGCGCAGTTCGCGCTCGAGGATCTCGCGGCCGAGGCGCATGGCCGACGAGCGCTCTTCGAGCCGCAGTAACTGCCGGATCTTGTGGCGCGCCTTGCCGGTGCGCACGTGGGCGAGCCAATCACGACTCGGCTTCGCATTCGGATTGGTGAGAATCTCCACCGTTTCCGAATTCTTGAGCTCCCGTGACAGCGGCGCGATACGTCCGTTGACTTTCGCCCCGGCGCAGTGCGCACCAACCTGCGAGTGCACGGCGAACGCGAAGTCGAGCGGCGTCGCCCCCTTCGGCAACTGAATGACGTCGCCGGTCGGCGTGAAGACGAAGATTTCGTCCTGATACAGGTCGAGCTTGAGGAACTCGAGGAACTCACCCGGCGTCTCGGCATCCATCTGCAGCTCGAGCACCTGACGGAACCACGCGAGCGCCTTATCGAGCTCCCCCGCACCCTTCGTGCCCTCCTTGTACAGCCAGTGCGCCGCGATACCGAAGTCGGCGGTCCGGTGCATGTCCCGCGTGCGGATCTGGATCTCGAACAGCTGTCGCCCGGGGCCGAACACCGTCGTGTGCAGCGACTGATAGCCGTTGCTCTTGGGCTGGGCGATATAGTCCTTGATCCGTTCCTGCACCGGCGTCCATCCGTCGTGGATGACGCCGAGCGCGTGATAGCATTCGAGAACGTTCGGGACGATCACGCGGATGGCGAGCAGATCGTAGATGTCCTCGTAGGGACGGTCCCGCTGCTGCATTTTCTTGTAGATCGACCACAGGTGCTTGGGACGCCCCGTGACTTCGACGTTGGCAATGCCGGCGTCGGTGAGCCGCTTCACGAGCGGCTCCTTCATCTGACTGATGAGCGCCTCACGCTCACCGCGCTTGGCCGCCACCATCTTGGCAAGCGATTTGTACGCCTCGGGCTCGAGATGCTTGAACGCGAGATCCTCGAGTTCCCACCGAACCTTCGCCATACCGAACCGGTGCGCGAGCGGCGCGTACAGGTCACGAGTTTCCTGCGCGATACGCCGCCGCTTCTCGGGCGCCAGCCAATCGAGCGTCCGCATGTTGTGCAGACGGTCGGCGAGCTTGATGAGGATGACGCGGGCGTCCTTCGCAATGGAGAGCAGCAGCTTGCGGTAATTCTCCACCTGCCGCTCTTCGCGCGACGACATGGGCAGGTTGGCGATCTTGGTCAACCCGTCCACGATCTGGGCAATTTCACTACCGAACTCTCGCGCGACATCCTCGACCGTGATGTCGGTGTCTTCCACGATGTCGTGGAGCAGGCCGCAGGCAACCGTCGTCGTATCGAGCTGCAGATCGGCGAGGATTCGGGCCACTTCCACACAGTGCGACACATAGGGCTCGCCGGAGTGGCGGACCTGTCCGGCGTGCGCGACGTCGGAGTACTTGTACGCGCGCACGAGCATATCGTGGTCGAGGCGCTCGTACGCGCCATCGGCCCCCGACCCGAATCCCGGAATCATCTCGTGCAGCGCGATCGTCGTCACAACAGTCCTGCCTCCGCAAAGCTTACGTATCGTCCACGCCCCACGATCACGTGGTCGTGCACCGGAATATCGAGCAGACGCCCGGCGGCCACCAACTGTTCCGTCACCGCGCGATCTTCCGCGCTCGGCGTAGGATCGCCACTCGGGTGATTATGCACCAGAATGACGGCGGCGGCCCGCTCCGCGATCGCTTCCCGGAACACCTCCCGCGGATGCACCAGCGACGAGTTCAGCAGCCCCCGCGTGACCAGCACATCCCGCTCGAGGCGATGCTGCGCATCGAGGATAGCGACATGGAACTCCTCCACGGGCAGATCCTGCAAGCGCGGCGCGTAGGCCGAGGCCACATCACGCGGACCACGCAGCGGTTGTCCGGCTTCCCGGGCTTCACCGGCCATGCGCCGCCCCAGCTCGAGCGCCGCATGCACGGCCGCCGCCCGTGCTCGTCCTACCCCACGCACCCGGGTGAGTGTCGCCAACGGCATTGACGCCAGCCGCCCCAGCGATCCGCCACTCTGCTCGAAAATCACCTGCGCACAGGTCAGCGCCGACGCTCCCTGATTACCGGATCCGAGCAACGTGGCCAACAACTCGGTCGTGCTCAACGCCTGCGCCCCGAGCAGCCGCATGCGCTCGCGCGGCCGCTCGGTCGCAGGCATTTCCTTGATCTTAAGACGGGCCCCGCTGGGCTGGCTAGTCGAAACCGACATGAATGCTCCGTGTGGAAATACGGCGTGTGCCCCCACAGTAGGCCCGCCCCTGCCCGTACGCGTTACCGCGATCGTGCACATCGGCTCAAACGAACGCAGTGCGTATCTTCCCCGCATGTCCACAAACCACCCCTTCACCCCGTCCGTCGATCGGGCAACCTTCGACCCCACCACCCCACAGGCGTGGGAGTCGTTGCGGGCACTCGGTCATCGCATGCTCGACGACCTCATCGACGCGCAGCAGGGGTTGCACGCGTCTCCCGTGTGGCAACAGGTCCCGCGGGCGGTGCAAACGGAGTTCGAGACGTCCGGCCCACGCGATGGAGTTGGCGCGGACGCCGCCTACGAGCGATTCCTTACGCAGGTGCTGCCTTACGGACTCGGCAACTGGCACCCCAGGTTTTTCGGATGGGTGCAGGGCAACGGCACGCCGCTAGCGATGCTGGCCGACATGCTCGCCGCCGGGATGAACCCGCATCTTGGAGGATTCAACCAGGCGCCGGCCATGATCGAACGACAGGTCGTGCGCTGGTTCGGCGAGTGGCTGGGCTTTCCGGAAGCGAGTGGGCTGTTCGTGACGGGCGGGACGATGGCCAACGTGCACGCCCTGGCGTGTGCGCGCATCACGATGGCGCGGCGACTCGGGCGCGATGCACGGCGTGACGGGGCACAGGCATGGCCCGGAGAACCGGTTCCGTCACCATTCGTGTTCTACGGGTCGTCGGAGACGCATGGCTGGGCCCACAAGGCCGCGGAATGGCTCGGGCTGGGTGACCGCGCGTTCCGCGCCGTTCCGGTGGACGCCGACTATCGCGTACGTCTCGACGCGCTGCAGGAGATGATCGAGACCGATCGCGCGGCGGGGCTCCTGCCCTTCTGCGTCATGGGTACCGCCGGCACCGTAAACACCGGGGCGACGGATGATCTGGCGACGCTGGCGGAGCTCTGCGCCCGCGAGCAGCTCTGGTTCCATGTCGACGGCGCGTTCGGCGCATTGGCCGCGCTTTCACCACTGGTGCGCGATCAGGTTGTCGGCATGGACCGCGCCGACTCGGTGGCGTTCGATCTGCACAAGTGGGGCTCGATGCCCTTCGAGTGTGCCTGCGTGCTGGTGCGCGATGCCGCGGCGCATCACGAGGCGTTCCGCAACTCAGCCACCTATCTCGCGCCCGGCGAGCGCGGACCGACCGCCGGCGGCATGTACTTCAACGAACGCGGACTCGACCTCACGCGAGGGTTCAAGGCGCTCAAGGTGTGGATGCAGTTACACGCCGACGGCGTGAGCCACTTTGGGCGCGTCATTACGCAGAACGTGCTGCAGGTACGACAGCTCGT
>Ga0164293_10000052_pt1 | contig 70455 bp, 48 predicted proteins | sample GEODES118metaG_FD_111487 | JGI IMG/M metagenome (GOLD analysis project Ga0164293, IMG submission 111487) | Eutrophic lake water microbial communities from Lake Mendota, Wisconsin, USA - GEODES118 metaG | ecosystem: Environmental > Aquatic > Freshwater > Lake | place: USA: Lake Mendota...
ATTAGAAGAATTTGCTGAAAATGAATATAATGCTCACGATGAACACAATATGGGATTAGAAGAATTTGCTGAAAATGAATATAATGCTCACGATGAACACAATATGGGATTAGAAGAATTTGCAGATGCAACCAATGCAACCGCAGCAGCTAAGAAAGCTGAACATCATAATATGCATCATCAATATTACTGTGATTGCGATGATAGTGATAGCGATAGCGATAGTGATAGTGATGATTATTATGAACATTCCAAAGTTCCCAAATCAACCATCAAACCAACCATCAAACCAACCATCAAACCAACCATCAAACCAACCATCAAACCAACTACCAAACCAGCTACCAAACCAGCTACCACTCAACCTGTGAAAAAAGAGAGATTTAGTAATTTTGAACTCAGAAGAGCACCTTCTGGTAATTGCGGGTCATCTGATTTTGCATCATTCTAAATATAATATTATTCGTAATAATATTGAAAATAAAATTCTAGTTAATTAATAATGAATCATATTAATAAACTATTAATACTCGTTATAATACTTTTTTTAATAAATCGCCTTGCAAATAATAATTTGATGAATATATTAGAGGGTGCGTTTACAACATGTAAAAATAAGGTAGAAAATTTTATGGGATTAACATATGTTAATAAAAGAGGTGTATTTTCAAACACCCCTGAAATTCCTTATCAAAGTCAATTAGATTTTGCTTATATTAATAATAAGGAAATAAATTCAGAACAATTAGATGAAGAATCATATAATCTATATAAATTTTTAGACAGTCTTGTTCGACCTGATAATAATATATATCAATTAACTGCATCAAACAGTGAACGGTATGAAGCCTCTAATAATTTTGAGAAGGATATACTTGCAAATTTACATAAAATACTAAATTGTAAAGGCTATCAAATTGATAACATAAAATTATTAGATAAATTAGTTATATTAAAGAATCCTAGAGGAATTGAGATAGAACCATTTAAAATATCTGCGGATATTAGTTATAGGGGACTTATGATAGGAAGTATAATATTATATATTGAATCATTTTATCGTTATGATAAGAGTCCAAAAACATTAACTATACAAAATATTAAATTAATAGAAAGAAATAAAATAAAACCTTTATCAAGTACTAAAGATAATACTGATTCTATTTTTAAAATAAAGAAAGAGTTTGATGCAACAAATATATTTATAAAATCAAAACATAAAGAAGAATTTAATATGTCAGATGATAGTTTGATTCCAAGTACTGTAAATCTTTTAGATTATGAAGTTAGTTCTGAAACAAAAACAAGCATTCTCTAAAATACGGCTTTGCTGCTATTGGTCGTGTCAATTATTGTAATTGTGTTTAATAAAATTAGTCTTTACGCATTGATGCGAAGAAAGGATCTGTCTTTATAATATCATCAGGAGTCATATATTCATCACTAACTAAGATTCTCCCTCTATCAGAAACTAATTTGCCAGATTGAAATTTCTCAGGAACAATCCGTCTAATAAATTCTTTAACTGAGTCTGGAACTTCTTCTGTTGTCCAAAATTCTGGTAAGAAACCTTTGCGGGTCAATGTATTAAAAAAATAATGAACATCATAATATCTATTTTGTTCGGGTTTAATATTAATTTTATTAGTCCAATCTGCATCTACTTTTGAATTATCAACAATTCCTGGAATACAAGCAAAATCAAAATCCCATAGTTTAATTTGAAAACCAATATTAGGTACAATATATTTTTGTTTATTTATTTCATACATATATTTTTTTTTATTTATATCTACAGTATGAATTAAAATATTATTAGCTTTCATATCATTATGTCGAAATGATGGATAACGTTTATGAATGATTGCTAACACTGATAATATTTGAAAAAATATAACCTTCCAATCTTTTGTTTTTAATGATTTAAAATGCTTTCTTAAATAATCTAATAAATCACCACCATTTGCCCACTCACTAACTAAAATTGATACATTCATATAATATTCACCTTTATCATATTTTTCAATAAATTGTTCAAACTTTTTATTATTAACTATATTATTTTTTGTTAAACTTAAAAATGGTTTTATACTAGTATTAAATGTTGTTATAGGTAACACAATATGAGGTGATTGATTATTAATAACAAAATAAGATAATAAACGAATCATAAGTAACTCTGCATTTTCAGGTCTTTTAATATTATACATATCACCATAATTTTCTTTTTTTGGATAAGCTACAATTTTAACTGCATAAGGTTCTTTATTCATATCATTAGGTGGTGGATGAACCCCCTTGAATGTATGACCAGTTGAACCACTTTTTATATATAATAATTTTCCACCTAATTCAGATATAGCTTTGGTAAAATCTATATATTTTTTAGGTAGTAATTCACGTATATCTTCTGTGTTAGATGGATATTCTAAACTTTGAGTTAATTCAGTATTATTTTGAAAATTAATAATTGAATCTATATGTCCAGTAATCATGTTTTTAATTGTATTAATTCTTTCTGGTATTAAATCAAATTTTTTTTTCATTAATTAATCTATTATATATTTTTTTATATATTATAACGTTTTCTATTAAAAATTTTTTCTATTAAAAACTTTTTCTAGATTTTCCTAAAAATAAAAAATTTTATCTATCTTATTACGTTTCATTTCATTACTACTAACTTCATCTTCATATTTTGAATAACAATGTTTTAATAATTCCATATCTAATGGTGGTAAATTAGGAATACCCTTCCAATGTTTTGTCTTATTTAAAAAATCTTGTTCAAATTCAGTTGGATATGCAAAAATAAGAGATGATTTTGGATTTATCATTAGCTTTCTCAAATTAGTTGGAAGTAGAAAATTAGATTGTGGAGGTAGTACTGCTAATAATTGAACAAATGGTTTAATTGGTTTATCTAATTTTAATTCTAATTTGCTTGGTTTTAATAAATATTTTGCAATATCACTAATAAATGGAGGATGGTCATATGGGAAATACCAAGACCATGATGGACAATCCTTAAAATAGTATAATGTAACCCATTTAATTCCTAACATATAATGTTCTACTAACTTTTCACTAAATTCTTCTAATTCATCCATTGTTACCCCCCAATAATGATTATAATATCTAAAACGCCATTTCTCAGGCTCATCTGAACCTAACTGTATAGGGTCAAAAATTTTAAATTGTAAGTTTTCAATACGATGCATCTCTTTCTCATAATCATTTCCATCATTCATCTTTCGTCGTTTTCCAGTTGCATAATTTTCTCTTAATACACTTTCTTCCATTTCACTTAATTTATTAATGAAACGATATAAAAACTCCTTATTAAAATTAGTATTATTCATATTATTTTCCATTAAATATTCTATTTTATTTGTTTCTAATAATATTTCACCTATTGTTTCAGTATATTTAATAATTAAACTTTCAATTCCATCATGTTGAATATCCAATGAAGGGATATGAGGTAAAAAATCATTTCCTAGAAAATAGCACATAAAAATAAAATCATCTATAATCTTCTTATTATCTAATTTATTCACATCTATAATAGAAACTCCTTCAAATGTATTAATCCTCATATCACCTTTCTTGCAATAATGTTTAATAGTATTAACTATTGATTCTTTCATAATCTTCATACTAACATAGTTTAATACTTCTTTCGAACCATTCTTTGAAATCTCATTTGATTCTCGTAATAAATAGATACTATCTAATCCAGTTGTAAGAGCGAGGAAAATTAAATCTGCATCTAATCCATATATAACATATGATAAATCAGTAATACCATTCATTTGATTCTTTCTAATAAATTGTAATAATTTATGTTCACCTTCTGATGGTGTAAAACTAGATGAATAAATAATTTGTTTTACATTCTTATACTCAGATGCCCAACTCATAATCCTATTATGGAGTTTCTCCATAAATTCTGTTCCAGGTGTTACTGCATTATTATTCCAATGATTATGAATTGGGATATTATGTTTTTTCTTAATATTATCCCATAGATTTTTATCTGCTACAGATTTAAATCTTCTCAAACGTTGTTGTTTAATTTTTGCTACAGGAGCAACACCATCAATTGCAATATAAACTCCTTTTGTGGGTTCAACAAAACTAATAATTTTTTCAAAATACTCTATAACAGCATTAATCATTTTATTCTCTAATTTATCATTATCCGTTACATCAGGATTCTCAGCTAATATACGGAAGCAAACTGGATGAATCATACAGTTTGCATCAATTAAGAAATAATCTATTGATTCAGATTGTTTATTTTTTGTAAAAATAAAACCATCTTTTTTATAATTTTTTAACAACCATGCAAAAAAGTGCGGGATACCCATTAAGTATAATATACCTTATTTGTTTAAATACTTAAATTTCAGTATTTTATAGGAATTTATTAAATTTAATAAAGTATTTTATAATTGTATTATATTCAGTTGGGTACTTTTCACGATTATTATAGATATCATATAAATTTTGAGTATTAATCTTATATACAATATCTGTATTTGTTTTAATATTAAATATTAGATTAAATTTTATATTATCTGATAGATGAATATATGATAGTATATTTATTTTATCGATTACTTCTTTTATAATTTCATTTTGTAATTCAATAAAATATTCTGAATTATCATTAAAAACAAGTAATGATAATAAAAATTCGGGTATTTCTATATGATGTAAATAATTTGTACAATAAATATTAAATAATATAGAATGAATTGTTGTATTCCAACATGCAAAAGAGTTATTTAACTTTATCATGATAATCCAATATTTAGATTCTTCTATTTTTCCCATTATAGAATAATCATAAAATAGGTCATACCATTTTATTAATTCAGTAATAGGAATAGTAATAGGAAATTTTGTAATAAAATTATTTAATATTTTAGTTCTTTTATTTATATATTTATTAATTTTATTTATTCTATATTCATTATTCGATGTAGTTTTAGTATTTTCATTCATTACAATATTAATAAATTTGTTATTTGGCATCTATATATAAATATTATTTATTTATATTTTTTAACTATTTTTTAATGGATTCGTAGTGATCATATATTTTTGAAATAGTCAGGATATTCATCTTCCGGTATTTTTAATATACTATAACTTGATTTCAATATATTTATAATCATATGTAAATAAATAGACACATTAATATCTTGATCAATATCCATAATATTATATACAGTCTCAAATCTTAATATATAACAGTTATTTATAGTATCATTTAATATTTTATAACAATTATAATATTTTTTATCTTGTGTATTTTCATTCATTTTGCTAATATATGATATTAATTGAAATTTTGTTGATACCCAAGTAAATATTGTTTTAACATTATTAAATATTTCTTCTTCTACCCAATAATTTGCACAACTAATTCCTATTTGTTTAAATTTAATAGAATTAGATGAAAATATATTTCTATAATCTATATTTCTTAAATATTTTATTATAAAAGAAGGGGGAATATTCTTATGTAATTTCAAATCTATACGATAAAAATTTAAATCATCATGTGTTATTTTCATAATATGATTGTTTATTAAAGGGATTTCATTATTTTTTTCAAAAAAATTATAAATATTATAAATATTAGGAGGTAACATTATTTGATTACTCATACCACACTATAATTAGAAATATATTATTTTTCGTTTTACATAAAAAAATATGTTATATTTTATAATGGTAACCAATATACTTGATATTAAAAAAATAGAAATAGAAATAGAAAAAATTAAATATCCATTTATATTTTTATTTTCATTGGTACCTCATCTTGATACTATAGATGATATGAATCTTAGTATTATATTGAGATTGTTTTTAAAATATCATATTATGAGTGTATGTGATTATAATATAAAAAAGATATTTTATAAATCAATACCTGATTATTCCATATCATTAGACATATTAAATAATTTTCAGGAACTATTAAAAAAGAAAAGAATATATAATGCTTTCTTAGAAAAATGGAAAGAAAATTATAATAATAGTAAATTCTGGAAATTAAATACTAGTGATATGATTGATACTATAATAAACTTAAAAATTAAATTTGAAGCTATATATGATTGTTCTAAATCTAAAGAACCATTTCATAAAAAATTAGAATCTTATATTAATAAAAATAATAAATGGATTGAACAATCATATTATGATATTAATGAAAATATTATATATCGATTAGAATTAATATTAAAATTAGTTGGAAAAAGAGTATTTGAAATTGTTGAAATACCCCTACTTACAATAGATGATTATGATAGTCTTGATGCTGGTGATATTATAAAATATATGGAAGCTATATATGAAAGAGTTAGTAATTTTTTAGAAGAATCTATTGATTTGTTTACATCATATAATATGATTTGTATGCAAATAAATAGTATGATTAATCCAACTATTGTTAATATAATAATAAAAGATATAGACTCTGAGACTGATATAGATGATATTAAAAATTATAGTACTAATAACTAAATAATAATTTACAAGTACCCTTATGAACAATAAACATATCATAATTTTTACTAATAAATTTTAATGATAATGCTAATTTACTAGTAACCATATTATTTCCTACTCCATAAAATTGTTCTAATAAGTTTTTATATTCTGTTAAAAATTCTTTATTAAAAAGAATTTTATATAGTTTTCCTTTTAATTCTCTCATATTAGCAGTTCCAGATGGTTGGGTTTCTTCTGGATATAAACAAAAAGATTGATAAAATAAACCTTGTGGTAATATATTATTTAAATATCGATAAGATAATACATAAGTATAATAATTTGAGTCAACTCTATCTAATAATATATCATATTTGTCAAATACTAATGTTTGATTTTTTATTAAATTATTAGTAAAATATTGTGATGTATCAAATAATAAAGTATTATTTTTACCATATGGAGTAAATTTATCTTTATAAACTTTTGGTTGACAATACCATATTAATTCTTTTGATGGATTTAAAAATGATAATTCACAATCAAAGGTTGATTGATTTGGTATATTAAATTGATTTTCATCAAATACTTCTACTACATATTCTAATTTAGAACTTGCAAATTTATATCTTTCAATATCATCCATATAAATAGCTTCAACAATCATATTAATATTTGGTTTTGGAATCATACTATAATATAAATCAAAATTTATATAAGGATAATATTTACCAATTTTAGGGGCAATAGTATTATAAATAGAAGATTTTATATTTAACATTAAGGTTATCCATTGATTCATATTTATTAAATATTGTGATACCTCTCCATTATTACCATTCATTACTGCTATATCAACTATATCCATTGTTGGATTTAATATTTTAGTTATCTGATTCATTGTATATTGTGTACCTACTGATGTTAAAATAATATTTATCTCATCACTTGTTAAATCAGGAAATGTATAGGCTAATAAGGTTGAATTAATATATAGACATGTGTAATTAATTTTCCTCTCTTCAATATTATATTTATATTCTGTATAAATTAAGTTGGTGTCTAGATTAAAATTATCAACAACATCTATCATTATATTTACAATAGTATTATAATATGTTGCATAATCTTCAAAACATATCAGATTATATAAACTAGATATTTTGGCACTAATTGATATGGTTGTATTACGTAATGCAACTAAGGGTAAACTAGCACCTGCATTTTTATTAAACCAAAATATTAAAGGAATTAATAATTTATTACCGCCCTTAGGATTCATATTATGAGTATAAATATTTGATGTATGACCAATCATATTATAATAATTAGTAATATAATCTGGTTTTATATGATGTAATTGATTAATATGTAGTACATCATTAGAATATCTATTAATTTCTACACCACCTATTTCAAGACTAAAATATTCAAAAAAGTTATGACCCAAATATTCTGCAAAATTAAAATTTATCATATTCATACTATTAAGCTTATTTAATATAGTTGTATTTGTTACTATCATCTTATTATAAAAATTTAAATTTGTAACCATATTATCATACATATTTTTTATCATAGTTTTAATAACATTAGTACCAATAAATAATGTTGTATCATAAGTTGTATTAGTTGTTAATAATAAACTAATTGAGTTTATATATCCTGTAATATTTATCATATTATATATTGTTATATCTAACTTATTTTTATAAAAATTTTTAGTTGATTTATTTAATTGATTAAAATTAGCAACTGTATCTTTTAATAAATTAATTGTTATATTATCAGAATCTAATAAAGTAGATAAAATTCTATATAATTGTGCTTCAATATCAACATATCCCTTAAGATTAGTATAATAGGTGGTATACTTTGTTATTATAGTATTAATATTACTTATTTGTGTCGCTTTATGATTTATATAATTAGTATTAGTTATCATATTATCACTAAATGATATAGTTGGTAAATCTATTTCGAGATAACATCGATGTATACAATCACCTGTATTTAATATAAATGTAACTATATTATCATAATCTGCTATTTGTTCTGAACTAATTCTTACTAATTCGGTTGAGAAGTTAGTGTGTCGTCTAAATACTTTTTTAAAGAATGTAACTTCTGGTTTAACTGTTAAATATATATCTTGTTTTCCAGATGATATGATTTGAAGTAATCCTCCTGTCATTTATATTATTTATATTATTTAGATTTTAAACCTTTTAACATTTAGAAGTGTGAAGAATTAAATATTTTTATTTGTAGATTGCTTTCAGCATTCGCATACTTTTTGAGAACTAGGATGGAATTATAGCATTTACTGAAAAAGCACCAGAGTCAAATTTCTCTGGGGGTACAATATGTTGTTTAATAAATATATGGAAAATTATAAAACTACTTAATAATCCAATCAATTCCATAAAACGTATATTTGTAATAGTTCCATCTATCATATAATTAGCTAATAATGAACCCATAGTCATCTTAATCATATCATCAAATAATAATTGATATTTATTATCAATTTTTGGTATCATTGATTGGACAGCTATACTAAAAGCACAATATCCAGCAATAGTAAAACTACTTCTCATTAACCATTCTTGGTCAAAATCAGGTTTCTTACCTTCTAAATGAGAAACTACTAATTTTTGAGCACCAAAAATTGTACTAAATTTAACTAAATCATAAATTGCCATATTAATACCACTATTATCGCTATTGATATGTTCTTTTAATCCAAAACTTAATTTATTAGTTAATAAACTATGTACTACAACACCTACTAAGGTTGCTACAGAAAGATTTTTCCAATTATCATCTAAAAGTGGTGTATTACGAAATTGATGATTAACAAGATTTGTTATAACTAAAATAGTTGAAAATAAACTTAAATCTGTCTTAGTTACTAGAATATCATTTGGTGAAATCATATATAATACCTAGAAAAAATATTTATCGGTGAGTTTATATAAAAATTAGAATATTTATAAATTATAATATGAAAATTTTTGATTATAAATTTATAATCCTCTTAGGTCTTACATTAGTTGTTTATTTTCTTTATAAAGAACTTGAATTCTTACGTGGGAAAATAGATAAAATTGAACAAATGGTTAAAACGGACAGATCTGATATAATACCTAAATTAGAAGATAATACACCAGTATTAGCACTACCGCTAAAACCAACTTCTCCTATTAAGAATAATAATGATAGTTTAATGTTAGTTAATAAATCTCCTAAATTAATTACAATTGATATGACACCTACTATTATGAATGATACTTTGCAAAAGGTCTCACCTAAAAAGTTATATGAGGTTTTAGAAAAGTTAACTGAAATTGAAATACCTACTCTTAAAAATCTTTCAGAAAAGATGCATTCTGATACTACTGAAGTATCAAATCATATTGCAATTTATTCAAATGATAATGAGCATTTTGATGAAACACAAAATTCACTTTTGGAAAGTATTGAATCGGTCAAACGTAAAAAAGAACTACAAACTGATATAGATAAAATAGAAGAAAAAAGTCAAGAGATGATTAAAGTCGAAACAAATATTGATGACCTCATTGCATCGTTAAGCATATCACCAAAAAGAGATAATACTACATCTCAATATAGTGAGACATGTTTAGATAAAATGAAAGTAAATGATTTAAAAAAGATAGCTGAGAAAAAAAATATTACTTTTTCCAAAAAAATAAATGGTATACAAAAAAATAAAACAAAGAAAGAAATAATTGATGAAATTTTAGCTTCAAAAATATAATATTTATAAATATTATTTCTAATTAATAATATATAATGGATAATCGTTACTTCAATTATGGCTGCCCTGCCTTGATGCAAGATGCAAGATTTATTACAAATTACTTTCCTAATCGCGGTTTTGAACAACATATTCGTAATGTTAATAATATAAAGTCTGCTCAAGATTACAAATTATTTCTTCAACGCAATGGTGATACAATTGTAAATAGAGAGGTTGCATATTTAACTAAAATAAATACTTGCAATGTTAATGGTAGTTGTATGCCATTAGGCAAGAATCCTGACAATGTTATTGCCCAAGCTTGCGGTTGCAATTGCAAATAATTTTTTTAATAAGAAAATTAATATAGATTTTTAAGTTTAATCTTAGAAAAATTATATCATATCTATTAATATAATAAAATGATTAATAGATTTGATAAACCACATAGAGTATTACCAACCTATGATATTAAAAAAGGACTAGAACTTTTTAGTATGGTATCCAGATTAGATACCCACGAATTATTACAACATTCTTTGGTTAATAGCATACCATTAGATGTAGTTAATGACATGGATGAAAATTTAATTCACGAAGTTGTTTTTATTGACCCAAGAAAAGCTACTTCTCTTAATAAATTAAGTACAATTAAATTTTTAGTTCAGAATGGGTGTAATCCTGATAAGCCAAATAAATATAATATTACACCTCTCCATATTGCTTGCAAGCAACAATTAGAAGAAGTTGTACAATATCTACTTGAGATTGGATGTGATGCAAATTATAAAGATAATATGGGATTAACACCATTTCATTACTTGTTAACTGGTAATATAAAAACTATTAATAAAACAAATGATGTTATGGATTTTATTGCTCCTCCCAAAAATGTTGATGTTGATAAACAGGCAGAATTATTAGAAATAAAGAAACAATTATCAGGTATGATAGGAAATAAAACAAAAGCAGATAGTATGTTCCCACTTTTAACTACAATAAAAAATACAATTGATAATATAACTACTGATGATAAACTAATAAAATCTAGATTAGAAAATACTAGTAAAAATATATCTGAATTTATTATATCTAATCCTTCTAATACTGATAGAATTAGTGAAAGTATTGGTATTACTATAGAGAGTCTTACTACTGATATTGAAAATAATTTTGGTAAATTTGCACCTATTGAAATAGGTATTCACACCAAAGAGGAAACATCTTGGTCACCTATTGAGAATGATACATTGGCATTAATACGTAATGGTAAGATTAAGAAGGTAATTAAGAATGAAATGACATATATGAAAGATGAAATTAAAGATATTGTAGATAGTTTTACTCCAGATTCTATTGACCCTGATATTATAACATTTCCTGCAAATAATAATGAAAAGAAAATAGAAGGGCTGTCTGAAATATTAAGATTACCACATATAATAGCAGAATTTGCACAATATGTACAATTACCACCAAATATAATACAAATGATAAATGATAGAATAGATCCTGCAATTATAGTTGCTGCTAATGCAGCCATACAAAGAATACACAATGCAATTCAAATAGCTAGAACAGAAAATGAAGTGCTAACTATAGCAGAAAGTGAAATAGCAAATGCAATAACATTTGCATCAAATCAAACAATAAGTGCTATTATTGAAAATATACCAAATAAAACAATATTATCAAACTCAATAAGAAGGGAAATAAAATCTCAAATACATAATATAGATTTTGCACAAAATGAAAAAATAGGAGCAATAAACGGAATAATAAATGCATTAAATACATTAGCAGGAATTATAGGACCATTAGCAGCACCATTAGTAGCATTATCAGGAATCTTAGGAGGAGCATTAGCAGGAGCACCATTACTAGGACCACCATTACTAGGAGCAATAATAGCAATAGCAGCAGCAGCAGTACCAGCAGTAGCAGCAGTACCAGCAGTAGCAGCAGAATTAAATAATTTAATATTGGTATTACAAGCAGTACCACTACAAATAACATTAGTAGTACAAAGCATAGAACAAGTATTAGCAGTAGCACCGCCAATATTAAGAGAATTAGTAGTACTAATAGTATTACCATTAACATTACAACCAGGATTAGAATCAATAGAGGCATTAGAAAGAATGGTAAATTTTATACCTATACCAGTAGTTATAGCAGGATACGCAGTACCAGTAGTAGAACAAATATTGACAATAGCATTCACAGATGCATCTCAAGTAGTAAGAGTTCAAAATAACAGTGTTAATTTTATATTAGACTTGATATATAATATAATAGAAACCGAAATAGATGCAATACCAAATAATATAGTTAATAATATAGTATATACAATAAAAGATAATATTTCAAATAACATGGTATTAGTAAATTTAAAAAATATTTATCAAATTCCACAAACACAATTTCAACAAAATATAATCCAAAATATGCAACTTTATGTAAAATCTAATGTACAAAATACTATGAGTAATGCTATATTACCTAATCTTATAAAATTAATTTTAGATGAAATATTATTTGTTGCATTACCAGATCCTCTAGTTAATCAACTACCTAGAGTTCAAAATAATGTGATAATAGATAATATAATTACAAATTATTTAAATATTTTAAATATTGTAAATGTACAATTAGTTACTAATATACGAGAAACAATTAAAGGGTCTATAAATATTTTATTAGCTGATATAACTTTATCAGCAAATGATATAAGAACTGCAGTATCTAATCAATTAAAATATATATTAGAAAGTAGTATACCAATAAAACGTAATAATTCTAATAATATTATTTTAGCTAATAATTTTAGACAAATTGGTATTTCAATGCTCGATGCATTTACAAATATAGTTGATATATATCATTCTAAGAATATTATAAGGAGAGTATTAGATAATGCACCAATACAGAAGGTTACAGAAGAGATAAAAATAGAGGAATGTTTGAGGGTTATATTATTTAAATTATTAAATTTTAGTAATATCATGATACGAGTTATAGACACAATTGATGACCCTTTAAGAAGCTATTTAATTATTGAATTATTTCATATTCAACCAAATCTCATGTTAGTTCTACCTCAACCTCCACCAGTTGTACCAGCTTTACAAATACAAATAGATAGTATAAGTGAAGACGAACTAAATAAAATACAAAATAAAATGAATAGTCTAAAATATGAATCAGAATCATATATTCCTACTGATATAAGAACTAATTTGAAAGTAGTTGAAATTGAAAAAATTAAGAAAACAGAATTTGATACTATAAGAAATATTATAGTTATGATAATAAATATGATATTTAGTTTAAAAACAAATAATAGTTCATATCGTGTTACATTTATTGATAATACATTAAGAATGATAAATGAGACCTATTCTAATTATTTACCTGTTCATACTGGTAGTATAGTATATTTATTTGATTTAATAAATAGAATAGTAGGAATTCAAAAGAAAATTAAAACTAATACAAATTCTATTAGTAGTGCTATATCACTCCTAGTAACAATTGGTGATTCTACGGGATTAAAGAAATTATATACTGACTATTATCCTACTATAGTTAAACAGTCTAACCTTTTAAAGTTCTTCAATTATTTATATGGAAATTTTATAAATAAAATGGAAGAGACTTATAAGAATCTTATTAATGTAAAACCAGTGACAGAAATAAAGTTTGCTATGATTGATTATATTAAATTAGCTTTGAATTTAAACACAATAAATTCAAATTATTATTTATATTATTATTTATTTTCACCAGATAAACTAATAAAATTAAGTAAATTTAATTATTATCAAATAACTAATCAACCTGATAATAATATTTATTATGAAGAACTTGGCGGTCCTTTGATTGATTTATATTCTATAAATATTGATGTAGATAATAGAGATATAGCACAAAACATACAACCAAATGATGCTAAAACCGTTGTTAATGATAGTAATCAACGAGGTTACTTTGAAAAGTTACCAGACAAATCAACTCAATTTGGTGGTGAATATTTTAAAATATTGAAAGATAGTAAATTACCTCCTTCTTTAAAAAATGCATTAGACAAGTTTTATAAATATTCAATGATAATGCTTATTAAAGATATTTTTGAACAAGTAGGTACAATTAATATTGCACAAAAAGAGAATGATAATATTTCTAGAATGGTAGCAGTAGTAGCTGCATGTATAGATATATTAACTCAACCAACTGATATGAAAGTAATACAAGAAACTATATTGGCAGCAAGAAATGCAATCATAGGTATAGATAATAAATTAACAAGCTCTATAATTGATATTATGGTACCATTAGTATTAATAAACCAACAAATAGAACAATCTGATGCTAAAATTAATAGTATGACTGCTAAATTAGCTACCAAGACACAAGCTGTAATAGCTGCTACTACTGCTTTGACTATTATACTTGGAAATATTCTATCTACTGAAGAACAAAAAATTAAGGCAGAACACAACTTAGCCAAAGCACAGAAAGAAAAAGCAGATGCAACCCAAAAGTTAGAAGCAGCTCAAAATAAATTGGAAAATAATAAAGCTACCTTACGTTCTCAATTAATCAGAATACAAGAATTATTAAGAATTGCACAAGCAGAAGCACAAGCTAAAACACAAGCTGTTATTGCAGCTGGTGGTGTTTTACCAGTTATTGACCAACAATTACTAGCTGCACTAAATAATATGCAACCACCTAATCTATTTACTAATGCCCTAGCACAAGCAGCCATATTAGCGGCACAAGCAGTGAACGGAATACAAAATGTAGAACCTATATTAAACATTGCATCCATACTAATAGATAATAATGATATAGAGAGTGCATTGATATTAATACGAAATGCCGCATTAAATTCATCTCCTGACCAGATAAATATGATTGATCTTATAAAAGTGCATATAAATCAACCAAACTTTATAAATATAACAAGTGCTATAGTAAAAAGTATAAATCCTCTTATAAATGGAAAGACACCTGTCGAAGAAATTAACCCTATAATTAGAAAATTAGAAGCTATTCCCAATTTCACATCAAATAGTCCACTTGATTTAGAGGGATTACAGCAAGCATTGCCTTTACTACAAAAAGCATCTCGAATTATTGCTAGTGCTCCTGCAGTTCCTAATGCAAATCTAGCCGCCAATCCACTTGCTAGTATTATATCTATAGTTAATAATTTAAGAAGAAAATTAGGATTTACAGTTAAGGATGATTTAGCTGCTTATGAAGTAATAGCAAAAATGGTAGAAGAAATAGTGAAAGAACAAATTAAAGTATATATACATAATGCAGTTACATCTATATATAAAACAAAAATATCTAATTTACCTCCTGGTATAACAATTGATTCTATTGTTATGAAATATACTCCTATTCCTGTCGGTATAACGAGTACAAGTGTTGATATAACAGATGACTATAATCCTGATACTATTACAAATCTCTATCCATTAATGGCAAATTTAAAGAAAATAGAGGATTTTATATTATATCCCAATGATTTTACTAATTTAAATAAATTAAAGAGTAAATATGGTGTTCCTAATATTAAACTTAATATTATAGAATTATTATTACAATATAGGGGGTCACCATTTATTACTAATATTGAAGGGCGTAGTGCTATCTACCCAATTATTTTAAATAATAGATATGATATAATTAAAGTATTAGTTAATAAAGAAATACAATTTAATAATTTTGATAATGAAAAACCTAAAAGATTCTTAGAAGAGCAAATTAAAAATAATATTGAAAAAGTATTTGGACATTATGATAATCCATTAGATATACCTATGAAAGATATATTCAGTAATATGAACTCATATTTATATAAAGATGTAACATCTACTATTCAATCCAATGAAAGTTTTGGTAATAATATATTTGGTCATTTAGAAAATTCATTTCATCTATCAACTTATATCACATTACAATTCTTGTCTGAATATTTATCTGAAGTACAATCTAATAATAATTCTAATGAAAACTATTTATTTGAAAATATAGGAAAATTTAAAATTAAGAATGATTACAAATATATTATAATTAATAAATTAATAAATGAACTTAATGAAATCAAAACTAGTAAAGAAATAGAAAAGAAGAATGGTATGGCTAGTAAGAAAAATAAATTAGATACTGAAATTAATAAATTAAATTCTACTATAACGGATTTAACGACAAAACGTAATGCATTAGGTTCACAAGATTTAACGGTTATTAATTCATCTCTCTCTACTTGTAATAATGAACGTAATATGAACCATATAATTGACCGTTATAATACAAATATTCATAATATAGTTATGTTAGAAGCCTGGTCTAATTTATTTAATGAATCTTCTAAAGATAATTATAATTTGAAACCGTTGGAATTATTAAAAGAATTACAAAATAATATTAATAATACACAAATATTAAATAACTTAAATGTTATATTTAAACATTATCATGATTTAGCAGAAGATTATTTTAATACTGAAAAATATACTGATAATAATAAATTTCTACATTTTATTGAAGATATGTTAGTATATATTTGTAAATTAGTAATTGGTACTAGTATTGAATATATGATGCGTCGAATTCTATTTACTTATTTTAGTCAATCGATGGATAATATGGATGATATTACAAATAGAATTGATTATATTATTAATAAAACATCAACAGGCAAAGTACTATCAGATACATTATATTGTGAAATATGTCCTGAACTTGTTAGAACTTCAGCAGAGATATTTAAATCAAGAGCTGACGAACAAGGTAATCCAGTAAGACCGGTACGAGATATATTATCAAACTTCTTCAAACTATTAAAAACATCTATTATACCAATAGATTCAAAAATAGTTGATGTATTTACAAAGAATGTTACTCCATATTTAGATTCATTTATTTCTAAATCTATCTTATTATGGTATGTGAATGTTGAAAATATATTAAAATTTCATATTAATAATTATCGTGCAATACAAAGTCTTATTGAATTAAAATAAATTATTTTGCATGCACTAGCGCGTATTATACTCAAAATGTTCTAAATTAATATAATATTTTAAGTTAGATGCCATCGTCCAACATTATGTAATTAAAAGCAAATTATATACTTGAAAATAAGGGTAAAATGCAACCTTGTTGATAATATTAAAAAGAAGTATTATTTCTAAGGAATTGTTTGTTAATATAATTACTTTTTAACATTTTTTTTCATCTCTTCAACAAATGTTATATTTTGAGAATTTAAATTTATATCATTTGTTTCATTATGTTCTTCTACTATTCTTAATGTAAAACTATGATTCACATTTCTAAATTCTATTGGAGAACCATCCGGATAGGTAAATGAAATGGTAAGTTGTGTCAAATTAGAAATTGGAAAACTCTTTGAATAAATATTATCAGGATTTACTACATATGTATTAAAAAGTAAATCTCCTGGATTACCATTTAATTGAATCTTTGCAAATGCAGAAGCTATACTACTAGTTGAATGGACATATTCAATATCATTCATATACATTAATATATAGTTATATTTACCAGATAAGTTAATAAAACCACTATTATAATTAATTATATTTCCAACATAATCTGTATTAGTCGATGCAATATATTGTGTATGATTTGTTTGCTCGTAATCAAAATTAATAATGGAACCATTCATACCAACATTCATAAATCCAAGAATATCACCCATTGTATCTTTTCTATCAAATAAGAAACTAACTTTAGTTTTAGTTCGTATCATTATATTTTTTCCACCATTTAATATACTGGTACCAATACTAGTAGTAACACTTGATACTATTCCAATAATAACATCAAATGTATTATTCTCTGGATTAGTTGCATAAATATTAAATTCTTTATTTAAATAATTACTTCCTATTATTATAATACTATTATTAGATAGAAATGTTACATCTGTTGCACCTGTTATTGTAATAACATCCCCAACATTAACAAAACTTTGATTCATACTAATAGTAAGGAAATAGTAAAGGATATTATTAATTGGACCTACTTTAATATTAAAACTATCAGGGATAGAAGTCATAATATAAGGGATGAATGTAATCTTATTAATATTTGTTTCTAGTTTTACATCAAAATTATTATAAATCATATTAATACTATTAATATTTCTAGGAACTTTATTTATTTCAGTTTGAATTTTATTTAATAATGTTGTAGTTGAATAGAAACCTTCATCAATTTGTAACATATAAACAGTATTTCCATCTTGTATATGTTTCCAATATAATTTATCATTTACATTTTTTTGTACAATAATATCAACATATGGTATTTCTGAACCTACTAATTCTATTTTAGTAACATTGTTAAAACTCTTTTTTAAATTAATCACGTAATTATTAGCACTTGGATATCCTGGAATACTATCTATAATTTTCATAATTTGTACATTCATACCACCACCAGTGTAATCTCCATATGCATTATAATTTATATTAATCATAAAATTATCACTATCTATAATATTATATACATATTGATTTGCCTGATAGTTAATATTTGAAATTGGATAGTTTGAATTTAAATAACCTAATTTAATTCCAGCAATATGTTGATAAGTAATTTTAAATATTTGTTTTATCTGATAATAATCTGATATTGTATTAATATAATTAGTAGGTAAAGGAACAAATAAACAATTCATGTTAATATAATCTATAAAAGTTGACATATTAGTAATAATATTAGAACCTACTATAGTCATAATAGTAGGATAGATTGCATTTAAAAAACGCTGGGGAATGTCTGCACTTCCTATAAATACTTGTTTATATCCAACAATATCATTAAAACATATATTATTAAATATATTTGTATCTGTTTGATTTACCGCTTCAACATTAATATATAATTCTGTTGTATTATTTTTATAATCAATATCTATCATATTACTTCCAAATATTATAACATAATAATTAAAACCATTTATTAAATAAATACTATTAATTAGTGATTTTGATATTCCATTTACATTTTGAATCACTATATTGTCTCCTATTGATAAATTATGACTCGGATAATTAATATTAATTATACTTGAACCTTTGGTAAATTTAAATGGGTTTGTTGGTAGAATCATACCATTAGTATAATATATATTTTTTGGATATAGATTTCTAAACATACTATCAATATTTAATAAGGTAGATTTCTGTATTTTTTTAACATCTTTGTTCATTATAATATATATACTATAATATTCTTTTTATTCTATTAAAAATTGATTTTTGGTTTAAAAAGAAGAATATCCATAATATTTAATGCCTAAAAAATCAATGTCTGATGCTGAGAAATATGATAAAATGACACCTCGTGAACACATCCTATTACGCCCAGGAATGTATATTGGAGATGTCGATAAAACGAAGGAACTTATGTGGGTGTGGTGTGATAAGATGATAAAAAAAGAGATTACTTTTACTCCTGGCTTTTTTAAAATCTTTGATGAAGTATTAGTTAATGCACGTGATGCATCGGTTAATGACCCATCTTGTGATACTATTAAAGTAGAATATAATGAAATGGAAGGTTATATTAGTGTTTATAATAATGGTGATATTGGTATCCCTGTTGAAGAACATCCTGTTCATAAGACACTTGTACCATCAATGATTTTCGGCGAACTCCTTACTAGTAGCAATTACAATGATAGTGAAGAGCGAACTACCGGGGGGATGAATGGTCTGGGAAGCAAATGTTTAGGAAAGAATCAAATGATACCACTTTATAATGGTGATATTAAATTAGCTAGTGAAATTAAAGTGGGTAATATTTTAATTGGTGATGATGGAACTCCTCGTACAGTTAAAAAAGTAATAACAGGAAATGGTACAATGTACCGTATCACACAATCATTAGGAGAAGCCTATGAAGTTAATGAAGATCATATTTTAACTCTTCATATGCCAGATCATAAAGTTATTTTTTGGAATAGTTATAATTGCGGATGGTCTATTTTATGGTGGGATAATGTTGAGAAAAAAATTAATTCTAAATGTTTCAGAGCATATAAATCACAAATTACTTGTCCTGAATGTAATGCGTCTTTAGCTAATAATATGAATCGTCATTATCAACGTCAACATCCAGATATTGAAATTCCAAAAAGACTTCGTAAATCACCAACAATTAATCCAACTGATACAGATGAAATTAAAAATACAAAATTAGCTGCTGAAAAATTTAGTAAAACTATTGATGATAATAATGTTTTTGATATTAGTATCAAAGATTATATGAATTTAGATAAAACTACACAAATGCGATTAGCAGGTGTTCGTGGTATGTGTGTACAATGGCCTAAACAAGAAATTGAATTAGATCCATATATTCTTGGATTATGGCTTGGAGATGGAATGCAAACTGGGTATAGAATGGCTGCTAATCCAAAAGATGATCCTGAAATTATGAAATATATTGAAGAGTGGTGTGAGAAGAATGATGCTAGAATTAAACAAGAAGGTGCCTATGTATACTATATTTCATCAGATTCAAATTATCATAAAAAAGGATGCGCTCCATTAAAAAACCAATTAGCTAAATATAATCTTATTGATAGAAAACATATTCCAAAGCAATATATGATTAATGACCGTGATACTAGATTAAAAGTATTAGCTGGTATTATCGATACAGATGGTACAGTTCAGAGAGATGGTACACGTATTATAATTACTCAAGGTATGAATCACGAAGAACTAGCAAAAGATATAGTATATTTAGCTCGTTCGCTAGGTTTCTGTTGTAAACAAACAATTAGAAAAACAACATGGACATGGAAAGGTGAGAATAAAAAAGGACTTGCATATAATATTAATATTTCAGGTAATGGAATTCAAGATATTCCAACCATATTACCAAGAAAGAAATGTAATCAACCAAAATGTCATAATACTGCCAAATCAACAGGTACGATTCATATTAATAAAATAGAAAATGGAGATTATGTTGGTATTGAAATTGATGGAAATCAACGTTTTATTATTAATGATTTTACTGTTACACATAATTGTGCTAATATTTTCTCAAATAAATTTATCGTAGAAATTGATGACATGAAACGTGGAAAGCGATTTATTCAAGAATGGTCTGATAATATGGCTGTTGTTGGTAAGCCAAGTATTACCAAGTTACCTGCAAAAGCCAAGAGTTCAGTAAAGATTACTTTCTATCCTGATTTGGAAAAATTTAAATTAAAGACAATGGATAGTGACCACAAGTCATTGTTTCATCGTCGATGTATTGACATTGCAGGTACATCAAATAATAAACTTAAAGTATATTTTAATGAGACTAAAGTAGATGCTAATACTTTCAAACAATATATCGATCTCTATGTACCTGACACAGAATTATATTATGAACAATCTGATAGATGGACTGTAGGTGTTGTCTATAAACCAGATGCTGGAGGAGAAGTAGTATCATTTGTTAATAGTATTTCAACTTATCACGGTGGTACTCATTGTAATTATATTATTGATAATGTGGTTAAAACCCTTATTAATGATTTTATTAAAAAGAAGGAAAAAGATATCAAAATTACTCCAACATTACTGAAAGAAAACCTTGTATTTTTTATTAATAGTACTATTATTAATCCAGCCTTTTCATCACAAACAAAAGATACTCTTACTACTAAAGTGGATAAGTTTGGTTCCAAGTACGAACCATCACCTACATTCTTAAAGAAACTTGCCAAATGTGGTATTGTAGAACAAGTGATTGAACTAGCTAAATTCAAAGAGAATAGTAGTCTCAAGAAAACAGATGGTAAAAAGCAAGTCAAAATTTCTGGTATTCCAAAACTAGATGATGCAAATAAAGCGGGAGGAAAAGATTCTCACAAATGTACCCTCATTCTTACAGAAGGAGACTCTGCAAAAGCTACTGCTCTTGCAGGTCTTGCGATTGTAGGACGCGATTATTATGGCGTTTTCCCATTAAAGGGAAAACTTTTAAATGTACGAGAAGCACCTCCATCTCAATTACTTGCAAATGAAGAAATTAAGAACCTTAAACTTATTCTTGGATTAAAACAAGGTGAAGACTATAGTAGTGAAGAAAAGTTTAATACACTTCGGTATGGTCATATTCTTCTATTAACTGACCAAGATTCAGTTACGGGTGATACACCTCTATTATTAAAGAATGAAAAAAATATGTTAGAAATTAAAACAATTGATGATATTTCAAATAATTGGACATATAAAAATGATAAAGAAGTTTCAGATACACATTATTTAGTTTGGACAGAAAAAGGATGGACCCCTATTAAACAAGTTATTAGGCATAAAGTTAGTAAAAGAATGTATCGTGTATTAACTCATACAGGTGTTGTAGATGTAACAGAAGACCATTCATTAATTAAAAATAATGGAACTGAAATTGCACCAAAAGATTGTAAAGTAGGCGATATGTTATTACATAGTCTACCTAACTTTTTTGAGAAAAAATATGACATTAAAGAAATTGTAAAAATGAATATTAATGAAATTCAAAAAATTGCTAGTGAACTAAAAGTTCAATATATTAATCGTAAAAATAAAGATCAGCTTCTTGATGAAATTAAGAATATATTATCTGTTGAAAATATTATTACTAATTGTGATTTTAAAATTACAAATGAAGAGGCGTATGCAATGGGTTTATTTTGGGCAGACGGTTCTTGTGGTGTATATTCTTGGTCTTATAATAAGAAACCTGAAAATAGACCAAATGAGTATACATTCACTAGAACAAATTATAATTGGGCTATTGTAAATACAAATATTACTTATTTAGAAAAAGCAAAAAAATATTTAAGTACAGTATATGATTATGATTTTAAAATAATTAAATGTAAATTAGCAGACGGTAATAAACTAGCTACTACAGAATCTATTTATAAATTAATTATTAATGGTGGAAAATCAACATTAGATATTATTGAAAAATATAGAAATCTATTTTATGATAAAGATAAAAATAAGAAAATTCCTGTAGAAATTTTAAATTCATCAAGAGAAATTAAAGAACATTTCTATGCTGGTTATTATGACGGCGATGGTTGTAAGCGAGAGAAAAATGGTAAAGTATGTAATTTCTTTGATGTTTGTAGTAAAATAAGTGCACAAGGATTATATATGTTATGTAAATCAATTGGTTATGATGTATCAATTAATATTAAATCAACTAAACAAAGAATTTATACATTAACTGCTACGAAAGGAAAACAACAATCAAATCCAATTGCTATTAAAAAAATAATTGATTTGGGTATTACAGAACAATATGTATATGATTTAGAAACTGAAAATCATCATTTTCAAGCAGGTGTAGGCAGATTAATCGTACACAATACTGATGGAAGTCATATTAAAGGATTGTTTATGAATATGGTCCATTCACTTTGGCCATCACTAATCCAACGTGACAGTTTTATTCAAAGTCTTAATACTCCAATTGTTAAAGCAGTGAAAGGCAAAGAGGTGATTGCATTTTATAATTTAACTGATTATGAAAAATGGAAGGAAACTCCCGAATCATCTAATTATAAGGTCAAATATTACAAGGGTCTTGGTACATCTACCTCATTAGAAGCTCGAGAATATTTTATGGATATTGATACTAAATTGATTAATTACTTTTGGGATAAAGAATTTGTAGAGTCATCAAAACAAATACAAGATATTGCAGAAAAAGAATATGATTCTGATGAAGAATTTGCAGAGCAAGAATTCTTTGAGTTCCCACACAATGATGATGATGCTATTAAATTAGCATTTGACAAGTCTCGTGTAGAAGACCGAAAGAAATGGTTGATGCAATATAACAAAAATAATATTCTTAAATATGAGCAAAAGATTATTCCTTATTATGATTTTATTCATAGTGAACTGATTCATTTCTCAAATGAAGATTTGTTTCGTTCTATTCCATCAGTTATAGATGGATTTAAACCATCACAACGTAAAATTTTATATGGTGCCTTTTTACGTGGTTTAGAAAAAGAAGAAGTTAAAGTAGCCCAATTAGCAGGTTTTGTATCTGATAGAGCAGCATACCATCACGGTGAAATGTCTCTTAATGGTGCAATTGTTGGTATGGCACAAAACTTTGTCGGTTCAAATAATATCAATGTACTAATGCCTAATGGACAATTTGGAACAAGAACAAAAGGAGGTGCAGACGCTGCATCTTCCCGTTATATCTGGACAAAATTAGAAGATTTAACATCAACTATTTTTAATCCAATGGATAATGATATTCTGAAGCAACAGGATGATGATGGAATTCCAATTGAACCAGAATATTATGCTCCAATTATTCCAATGGTACTTGTTAATGGTGCTGAGGGAATTGGAACTGGTTTCTCAACCAAGATCCCCCCTTATAATCCATGTGAAATTATTAATAATATTAGAAATATTATGAATGGAAGAGAATTTGAATCTATGGATCCATGGTGGCAAGGATTTGAAGGTGTCGTATCAAAGATTGATGATTTCAATTATGAAATTTATGGAACATGGTCAATTGATAATAATAAGATGACTATCACCGAATTACCAGTAGGACAATGGACTTATAACTATAAAGAATTTTTAGAGAAAATGTTAGAAGATATTCCTCTACGAGGTAAAATTGATGACAAGAAGAAAAAGGTTATTAAGAAGGAGAAAGAGAATCCATTCATTGGTTACAAGGATTCTAATACAGATACAAAAGTTCATTTTGAATTAACATTTGAAGATGGATATCTGGACTCGGTGAAAGATATTGATAAATTATATCATCTTTACAAGAAATATTCTATTACAAACATGCACTTGTATGGTCCAGAAGGTCATATTAAACGATATAATAGCATTGAGAGTATTATGCGTGATTATTACAAGGTCAGATTACAATTGTATCAAGATAGAAAGTTACATCAATTGGCTATTTTAGAACATCAATTAACTGTAATTTCCAACAAGGTACGATTCATTTTAATGGTAGTTGAAAAAAAGTTAGAGATTAACAATAAGAAGAAAACAGAAATTGAAGACAAATTAGAGAAACTTAAATTTCCACGACTCGGAAAGAATAAAGATGATATGAAGGTATCCTATGATTATTTACTTAGTATGCCTATTTATAATCTTACAATGGAAAAGATTGAAGAGTTGAAAGAAATGAATGATATAAAAACAGCTGAATATAATGAACTTAATGAAATGAAACCAGAAACAATTTGGTCTAATGAGTTAAATATTCTTGAGACTAAATATGATAAATGGTATAAGAAACATTCTGAAGAGATGAATGATAATCTTCCTAAAAAGAAGGTTAAAAAATCTAAGAAATAATTTTAATTTATAATATAACATAATGATAAATGAATTTTTTACAGAATTATTTAAACCACCTATTTTAAAAGTAGTGGGTATTATATTTGTATTACATTTGATACGTCAATCTTTTTATGATATGATTGATAGTGATTATTTTAATCAAACGATAGGAACAATATGTGGAACAACAGTAACAGTTAAAATTATTTTAAGAATATTCTTATACATATTTAGTTACTACTTTTATGAAATTGTGTTCTGAAAAATTGATAAAGACTTATTCTATTTTAATATTAATACATAACTTAATGACTACAAATGATAATATAGAATTTCAATTATATGATTGGATGGAAGGCCATGATATGATTGAAGGTGATGATGGGGAAGAAGATATTCAAGGTGACTTTATTATCCATAGCTTTGGAAGATGTATGGATGGAAAATCTGTTTATGCAAAAATAATTGGTTATACTCCATATTTTTATATTATTCTTCCAAGTAAATTACAAATAAAATCAAAAGCATATCTAGATGATATGGCTACTAAATTATGTGCATTCTTTAAAAGTAATGATAATAAGAAGGTATTTTATAGATTTAAAAAGACTCTAAAAGAAGTTCAAATTGTACAACTTAAATTAGCAGAAGGTTTTACTAATAATAAATTATTTTGGTTTGCCCGTCTAGTTTTTACTAGTGGAGATGGTATGAAGAAATATAAATATTATATAGAACAGAATGAAATTACTATTCCTGGGATTCCTGAGTTATATAAACCTATTAAATTAAAATTATATGAAGCAAATCTACCACCAATGTTGAGATGTTTTCATATTCGAGATATTAGTGGTTGTTCGTGGATAGAAACATCTAAATATGAACTAATTGATGGTGAGGATATGAAAACATCTCGATGTGATATTGAAATTGTGGTTGATTGGAGAAACTTAAATCCAATTAAGAAGGATACCAATGCACCATTAAGAATCTGTTCATTTGATATTGAATGTAATTCAATTGATGGTGAATTTCCTCAAGCTCGTCGACCAGGAGATTGCGTGATTCAAATTGGTTGTACCTATACTATTATTGGTCAGTCAAAACCATATCGACAATACATCGCGTGTTTAAATAAGACAAGTCCAGTAGAGAATACAATTGTTGAAAGTTGTGATACTGAGAAAGAACTTATGTTTTCATTCTTAAATGAAATTAATAATAATGATTGTGATATTATTACTGGTTATAATACATTCTTTTTTGATGAAAAGTATATGTATGATCGTTGTAAAAATATTCTTAGAATTGATGCAGATATGGCTTATATGTCAAAATTAAAAAATCATAAGTGTAATTTCAAAGAGATGAAATTAGCTTCATCTGCACTAGGTGAAAACTTATTACGATTTTGGGATACACCTGGTCGTATTCATATTGACTTGATGAAAGATATTCAAAAGACTTTTAATTTGCCATCCTATAAACTAGATTACGTGGCTTCCAAGTTTATTCGTGGAGAAGTTACCAGTTATAAATTACTAGATACTAATAAAGCGATGGATTCAGAATCTAATGACTGGGCATTTGAATTAATTTGTAAATCAGTTAGCGATATTAATATTGGTGATTATATTCATTTGGAAGTAATTAAAGGATTTGTATCTGATGAAGTGGGTGAAAAATATCTGGTGATTAATATCAATATGAGTGAAAAGAAAATCATAGTAGTTGGTAATATGTATCTAGCTGCTGAGTTGGATACTGCAAAGCAAGGTGGAACTATTTGTTGGTCACAAGCAAAAGATGATGTTGGACCAAAAGATATTTTCAGACTTCAAAAGGGTAGTGCTGATGATCGAGCAATTGTAGCAAAGTACTGTGTGAAGGATTGTACGTTGGTAAATCTACTAATTAACAAGTTAGAAGTTGTTACAAAAAATATTGAGATGGCTAATGTATGTTATGTACCTCTTTCCTATCTATTTATTAGGGGGCAGGGGATTAAATTATTTTCATTATGTTTGAGAGAATTTAGGAAACATAAGATTGCATTCCCTGTATTAAAATTAGATAAATTGTATCGTTGTAATAAATGTACAATGGAATATCTTAATAAATGGGAATGTCCAAAATGTAAAAGCAAAGAAAGAGATGAAGTAGAAACTGAATCATCATCTTATGAAGGTGCTATTGTATTTGACCCCGTACCAAAAGTAGATTATGAAGCTCTTGCAACAAAAGATTATATGAGTCTTTACCCTGCATCAATTATGCACAAGAATATGAGTCACGAAACAATTGTAGAAGATGTACAATATGATAATTTACCAGGAATTAAATATTATAATGCACAATTCAAGGAATCAGATGGTTCAATCCAATATAGACGATTCGCACAAATTAATGATGAACTTGGTGTAATTCCAACTATCTTAAATAATCTATTAAAAGAACGTAAATCGATTAAAAAACAAATGAAAGTAGAAATAGACCCATTTAAATATAAAATTTTAGATGCAAAACAACTTGCAGTTAAAATTACCGCCAACTCATTGTATGGTCAACTTGGTGCAGCCACATCTCCAGTATGTAAACGTGATATTGCAGCTTGTACTACATCAACAGGACGTGAAATGTTAATTCTTGCTAAAAAATATGATGAAGAACGATTACCATGGATTATTAATGGATTAAAATATGCATATAAGAACAATATGTTGGATAAAGTAGAAAAAATTTACGACTTGGAATTAAAAGCACGAAACGATACGAGATTAATTGAGAATATTAAAAAATATGTTACTCAGGATATTCCGTTACAGACTATTCAACCAGTTATTAGGTATGGGGATAGTGTAATTGGACAGACTCCTTTATTATTAAGAAATATTAAATCTGGAATGATTTTTATTGAATCGATTGATAACCTGGGTACAAATTATATTCCTATGGTTGATAAAGATGGTAAAGAGTCTAGTGAAATGAATGATGTTGAAACTTGGACTGAAAAAGGTTGGACTAAAATTCAACGTGTTATTCGTCACAAGTTATCAAAAGAAAAGAAATTATTCAGGATTACAACTCATAGTGGTTCTGTTGTTGTTACAGACGATCATTCATTATTAACTAAAGAAGGAAAAGAGATTTCACCGAAAAAATTAAAGATTGGAGATAAATTATTACATAGCTTTCCTACTATTAATACCAACAAACAATATAAACTGTTTAATGGTATAGAATTAAATACAGAGATTGCTCAATTCTTAGGAATGTTTATGGGTGATGGTTCATTATCAGAAGAAGGTTCTTCTGATAATTTAGCTGGAGAAAAACAAAGTTTTTCTTCAGGTTCCTGTGGATATTACAATTGTCCATCTGGTGATAAAGCAAGTTTTGCAATTAATAACCAGAATACAGAAATCATTAATAAATATAAAGATATTAGTAACAAATATTTTAATGAATTCAATTGGAAAGTACTTGATACACTTCGGCAGAGCCGCAAATCATCTAGTGTTTATAAACTTGTACCAACTAATAAGGATAGCAAAGCTTCTTATGGTAAATTAAAAGAGTTTATTGTTAATTTTAGAAAATTGATGTATACTAATGACTTGCAGAAGAAGGTTCCTGAATTTATCATTAATGCTAGTAGAGATATTCGAGAAGCCTTCTTCATAGGTCTATATGAAGCAGATGGCTTTAAAACTAATAAGATTGGCAAAGCCACGAGTATTTGCAATGACCTTTATGACAAGAATCTATCAAAATGCGGCTATGCCGCTATTACCGATAAGATTCGGTGTGGGTCATTAGCCAAAAAATCTAAAGATTTTTTAGATAAAGTAGCTGAAGGAAAACTTTGTTTTCCTCCAGGTTCACAAATTGATCAGAAGGGTATGGTTGCAGCGATGGGAATCTATACTCTAGCTAAATCATTAGATTATATGGTATCTGTAAATAATCGTAAAGATAAGGTAGAACGAGTTCCTATCTATCGTATCAGATTCTGTGAAAAAATTAGAAAGTGTGCCTATGCACGAGACCCTGATGCTGTTAAGAAGATGGAAGAATGGACTGAAGAAGAAGAATATGTGTATGACCTTACTACTGAGAATCATCATTTTCAAGCAGGAGTAGGTTCAATGATTGTTCATAACACTGATTCAATTTTCAGTTGCTATCGCTTCAGGGAAAATACAACTTTGGTGGATAGTGAAGTATCATTAGGTATTTGGAAGAAAGTTGTAGGATTTGCTAAAACGTTAATATTACCTTTCTTTGGTATGAAAGAGAGAGAAGTATTTATAACATTGTTTGATACATATTATGGTGAAGTTACTAGCTTGCAATTACCCATAGCACCTCAATGTATGGCAGAACCAAACCATCACGCTATCATCCTACCATTAGAAGACCGTCTTAAGATATTTTTGAAAGAGTATATGGAGGAGAGTTATCTTCCGTGGTTATGGACATTAGCAGAACTTGTAGAAATGAATTATACTAATATGTTTGATATTAAATTGACTCAATGGGCTGAACATCAATTGTCTAAAATTAGATTGGTAACAACAGATTTAACTGAAAAACGTAGACAATATATTCTTGAACCTATTATAACACATCTTAATAATGTATATAATAATAGTTATGTAATGCCATCAGATGAAATGATTTTAAACTTTGTAAAACGTTTTAACAAGATGAATAAAGATTGTTTCCCTATAGCAAGTGAGATTAATATTGAAGAGAAGAAAATGATGACTCCAATTAAGAACTTGATGGAAAAGACAATTAAGGAAAAATGGGTATTAAGTGGAGATAGAAAGGCTGTTACTAAATTATTTACCGATTATATGATTAAGGTTGTAGAACCTAATAACGATATAATCGCCAGTTATGATAACAAGTATGAAAACAAGTATGAAAACAAGTATGAAAACAAGTATGAAAACAAGTATGAAAACAAGTATGAAAATGCAATTTATTATTTGAAACAATTTATTACAGAGAATAAGAAATGTGATATGATTAAATTAGTTGAACTTATTAATATGAATCTATTAAATGATATGGACTTTGGTCTTAAATTTAATGAGGATAAATTAGAAGAACATACAAAAGAATTAATTGAAAGTTTTTTCAAAGAAAGTGGTACAAAAACACTTGATGAAATTCTTGAAGACTTTCTAATTAAGGAATTAGGAATTGATTTCAATTTATATAAGAATGACCATTATAATATGGTAATACAGTTTGTAAATACTACTATGAGACGAGTTGATATGAGTAGTATGGAAATGGATGAAAGATATATTTATTATTGGCTTCAACCTAGATGGGACTTTGATGAGAATATGAAACTATTACACAAGATAGATATTTATGAAGGTGGAATGTCTATTACAGATAAAAGAACTTTAGATAATGGGATGGAGATGGGTAAACTATCAGGAGAATTGATTAAATCTCATCTTCCATTCCCTCATGATTGTGAATATGAAAAAACATTTTGGCCATTTGCTATTTTAACCAAGAAACGATATGTTGGTAATAAATATGAAGATGACCCAAATAAATATAAACAGGATTTTATGGGTATTGTATTGAAGCGTCGAGACAATGCACCAATTGTAAAAGAGATTTGTGGAGGTATTATTGATTATCTTATTAATAAGAGAAGTCCAAAAGGAGCCAAAGATTATTTAAATCAATGTTTAGAGAAGATGTTTAATGGTGAATATGATATTAAATATTTTCTACAAAGTAGAACTCTCAAAATGAAAGAATCATATAAGGATTGGAAAAAAATTGCTCATGTTTATTTGGCAGAAAAAATAGCTCAACGCGATCCAGGTAATACACCTCAATCAGGTGATAGAATTGAATTTGCAGTGATTAAAGTACCACCACCTGAAAGTGGTATGAAATTATTACAAGGTGATATTATTGAGATTCCCTCATACATTAAACATAATAAATTAGAAATTGATTATCTATTTTATCTGACTAATCAAATTATGAATCCTGCTTTACAATTTCTAGAACTAGTTGATCCAAATGCTAGTAAACTATTTACAGATTTTATTGATATGTATAAACCACCTAAAATAAAACCAATAAAAGAAGTCAAAGTTAAACCAGTTAAAACTATAAAGGCAAAGCCAAATCAATCAGCAATTGAATTATTGATTGAAGTGAAAAAGAAGAAAATAATGACAAATAAAAAGTTTGTCTTGGAAATTAAGAAATTAATAGATAATATTAATGAATTTATGGAACAACACAAAGTAGAACATAAATATGAAGAATTATTTATAGATTCAGAACTATTTGAATTGGTATAAAATAAAATATAAAATGTATATGTTATTATATTAAGAAATAATGATCCTAATTTAATTTGTATAAAATTTATAGTCTCTTTATTTATATCTGTAGAAAATCTAATAATTAAATAAATTACAAAATATTTAAGATTATTAATATATCTTTTATAAACATGTCTATTAAAAAATTTATAAATATTGTTTATATTTATTTATATATATATATAAATGTCTTTTTGTTTAGAGGAAAAAAGTGGTAAAGAAAAATGTGAAGAGTTAGTATCATTTATGAATAATACAATTTATCCATATAATAAAGTACGATCATTAATTTGTGCTATATATATTAGAGATAATATAGGTATACCAAAAATAATTAATACATTATTTAGAGATCTATATGGATTTGATATAGTTTGTAATGAAATAGAATTTAATGAAAGTATCAAGTTTGAAGAGTTAATTGACACAAAAAATAAATTTATTTTTATATATTTGAAAGTTCAAGATAATAAACATGTTAACATGATATTTATTAACACTCATAGTAAAGAATATTATTATTATGAACCACATTTCGGTTCAGAGGAACAAATTAAAAAATATGGAATGAGACCGATATATAATTATATATCATTTATAAAAAAATTATTTGCTCAAAATAATTATAAATGTCTAGATATGCCTAAAACTTTATTAGCACAAGAAGCACTACCTTTTTGTTATATGTATTGTTTACATTTTTTTATTCATAAAGTTATTAATTATAATAATGATGATATGTTATATACTAAAACGTGTGATGATTTATATATAATGAGATTTATTCGTGATATGTTAAAATTATGTCATATAAATAATTTACATAAATTATTTTTACCAGAACACTCAAAAACTTTTGATGTGATATAATATATATTAACTAATAATACTTATAAAATTAAAAAATTTATAGATGATAATAAAGATTTTATATTTGAGTCTAATTTTTTTAATTTTATTTCATCTACTAAAATGCATGAGTTAATATTAAATAGACAAGATAAAATTAATCATGTATCTACTAATAATTATAAGATAATTAATTCACTTCTAGAGTTTAGATTTTTTGATTTCTTCCCAGAATATTTTATTTTTATTGATAATAAACCGATAACTCTATTAAAATATCTGATTGAAAATGTAGATATGTCAAATATAGATATTTCAAAATTAGATGTAAATAATGATTACTTTAATAAATATTTCCCTGATTTAAGTTTACCATTGGTTGATGCTATTGGAAAAAAACCAATATTTGATAAATTATTAGGACATCCTAATATTAAAATAAAAGATAGTTTTCTAGTAGATTGGTATACAGTCAAAGATAAGTATTATTTATATAAATTATTAGAATATCCTAATATTGATGTGAATATACAAATTAATAGCAATGGAACATTAATTGACAATGCAATTTTGAACGATATGAAAGAACTTTTTGATAAATTATTAGGACATCCTAATATTAAAATAAAAGATAGTTTTCTAGTAAATTGTTATACAGTCAAAGATAAGTATTATTTATATAAATTATTAAAACATCCTAATATTGATGTGAATATACAAATTAATAGCAATGGAACATTAATTGACAATGCAATTAAGGATAATAAAAAAGAACTTTTTGATAAATTATTAGAACATCCGAATATTGACATTAATAAATCAAGTGATTTATTATTTGAATCTTATAAAAAAGATGATTCACATTATTTTGATAAATTATTAGAACATCCTAAAATTGATATAAATAAAGATGGTATCGATACAATATTACGAAGATCATATGCACGAAATAAAACTTTATTTGAAAAATTAATAAAACGACCAGATATTAATTTAAATATAAAAATTAATGATGAACATTTAATACATTTATTATTTAATTCTTCAGATGATAATTTTTATATAGCATTAGATAATCCTAAAATTGATATTAATGTATTAAATTATGAGGGTAATTCATTATTATATATGGCGATAGAAACTAAAAATATAATTTTATTTACAAAATTATTAGGTAAATCTAATATTAATGTGAATATTAAAAATAATGGTGATATTATGCCTATAAAACTTATTCTAGACAATATTATACAAATTTATGACAAAATAAAACAAGAATTTAAACGTGATACAAGTCAAGAAGAATTTAAAGACAACCCAAGTCAACAAGAATATATTTATAATTATATAAAAAAATATGAAGATAAATATAAAGAATTAGATATTTATATAGAATTTTTTATAAAATTACTAGAAACAAACAAAATAGATATTAATGCTGAATTAGATCCTTCAAATAATACTTTATTACATATTATTTTACAGAAAGTATCTTTTATAAATATTTTAATTTTAAATAAAATGATTAAAACAATTTTTAAATATTCTGATAATATGATTAATGTGAATGCTAAAAATATTAAAAATAATACACCTTTACAAGAATTATTACTTAATACAGATTTCTTTACTGAATTTTATCCTAAATTTGAAGTAGATCCACTAAGAGTATGGCGATTATATAACTATATTATAAGTAATAAAAAATGGAATTGTGATAATTTTAATGATTTCTTTAAAGAGCATGATATTAGTAATAATAATAATTATCAAAAAATAAAAAAATATATTTTAGATAAATGTAAAGTTGAGGATTCTCATAAAAAATATTTAAAATATAAAACTAAATATATTAAATTGCGTGCATATGCACATGAAATATTATTATATAAATAATGACATCACTAAAAGTCAAATGATCTATTATAATTACTTTAATATTCAGAAATCATGTTGATATCTTCAGTATTTACACTAATTGATGTTGATTGTAAACCATTTTCATCAATAATTGATTTGTTACTGTCAGTGTGAGCAGATGATGAAATATAAGATAAGTTACTACCTGCTGATTGAGTTTCGGTTTCAGTATGTTTAGAATATTTCTTATTCTTTTTTTTATTCTTCTTATCAGATGATGAGCTATCTAAATCAGAATCACTGCTATCAGTCATATCATCTAAATCAGAATCAGTTGATGAAGTATCGCTATCATCCATACCACCTTTCATCTTCTTAACTTTTGATTTCTTAATTTGTTTCTTACCTTTACCACCAGCTTGTATAACTGGTTGATCTGCAGATGTAGTTGAATTTAACATATTTTGGTATACATCAGAACTGATAAATGGTGATGTGGCTGAGACTTCAGATGACATTTCATCAATAATTTTATTAAATACTTTTTTATCATTTGGACCTAATTTATTATTAATATTATTCATAAATTTATCTATATCAAATTCAGAACTTTGGGTTTCACTAAATGTTGGAATGGTTAAATTAGATATTAATTTTTTTGCGTCTTTTGATAAGCTATTAAGATGTGGAATATATGAACTAATATCATCAGTTTTCATATTATTCCATTTCGTGTCAGTATTTTCTTTACTTTTACTGCTACCCATAATATATATAGAGGAGAAAAAATAAAAAGATATTTTATATAATAATTTCTATATTAATTTATTAATATAGAAATGAATGAAAATGTTTTGATAGCAATGTTAATAATTTTTATATATATTTTTTTATTCTTAAATCGTCATAATGTTATTTATGTTGAATCTAATTCTGGTATGAAATTCTTATTACATAAGGATAATATGATGAAAGATAAAACTGAACTATTTAGTTTGATGGTTGAAAACATGCTCAAGTTGAAAAATCATTTAGTAAAAAATAAAGAAAATTTCCCACAATACAAAAAATATTTAATACAATTGGAAGAGTACTTTGATGAGAATAGAACCACTATATATGAAACAGATCCTAGTTCAAATTTAACTTCTTATAGCATTAATAAGGGTGAAGAATTATCATTTTGTTTAAAAAGTAAAAAAACTGGCAAATTACATGATATTAATTTATTAATGTATGTGGCAATACATGAGATGGCACATGTTGCATGTCCTGAGATTGGTCATGGGAATTTATTTAAAAAAATATTCAGATTCTTTTGTGAAGAGGCTATTAATATAGGACTCTATAAGAAAGATAATTATGATACTAATCCAGTTGAATATTGTGGTATGATTCTTAGTAGTTCAATTATATAATAATATTTTATAAAATATTATTATTTAATTTTCTATAGAAATATAATATGAAAGATCCTATTAAAATTATTCATAAAATGAAAAATAATAATAGAAGAATTCAATATAAAGTATATATTTATATTGGACCTCTAGTTTCAAATAAGATTATGAAAATTTTAGAATCTATTTCCGAAAAAGATTTATATATAACATTTAATACTCTTACAAAAGAAGAATACATACAATTAGAAACAACATATGGTGAATTATGGTATGAAAAATTCTTTATAAGTCATCATATTTATAAACAAAGAACTGATATTAATAATACTGCTATTAAGAAGAAGAATCTTTTAACTAAATATGGAAAAGAATGGTATAATAAACATATTATTGAAGCACCTATAAAAAAATTATCTTATTCATTTGCAACTAATTACTATAATATGCTATTATTTAGAAATAAAATAAAAACTCAAACTAGAAAAGTAGAAATAGATTTTAGAACTAATATTGATACTAATATTCTAAAAGAACAAGAAGGTGGTGATGATAATGAAGATGATGAAGATAATGAAAATGATGCTAATGAGGATGAAGATGAAGTTAAACTTGTGAATGATGAAGATTATCAAGAGCAAATTGAAGAGGATTTTAATTTGGATGAAATTACTAAACTATATGCAACAACTGATATTGAAAATAATAAAACAATAAAAGAAACATCAAAATTAATTAGTGATGCAATTAATGATAAGAAATGGGAAAAAGAAACACAAAACTTAGAAAAAAAATATGATGATAGTATGGATAGTATAACATATGATATTAAAATAGAAGATATATTTCTTAAATATTATGTTACCGAACAATATATTTTTAAAGATGATACTATTAAATCAATGCGTCAAAAAATAGCAACATCATTACCAATATCAGATAAGTTTGGAAAATCGATACGAGTTTTACCAGAAACCCAATATTTTTGGTCAGAATATATTTATGAAAATAAGTTAGATTTTGTAATGTTAGGTCAGAAATGGATTAGAAAAAATGAGTTATTAAAAATAGATATTAAACCTAATGAAAATCTTAAAATTTATGAAAAATTAAGAAATAATCTTAGTTATTTGAAAGAAAGTTTTGGTTATAAAATAAAACGTGAAGATGATGAAACTAATATTATTAGAAATTATGATGAATTCATGACAATGAATGAAATTTATATGTTAGATATATATAATGAATTAGGAATAGGATATACACCAGAACCAGAAGAAAAACGAAATCTTTATGATGTTTATATTAATATATATTTTCCAATGATATCATATGAACGTTTGGAACAAATTATACAATTATTAATAGGTAAAAATAATAAAGAAGTTCTATATATTGAATCAGTATTTGGTACTATATGTAACAATGTTAAGTTAGAAACCCAAATAGAAGAAACAGTTGAACAAGCTAAAAACGATTTAGGTAAATTTGATAAGATGTTTGAAAATAATCACATTATTCAATCTATTATTCATGTTAATATTAATAATCCAAAAAATATTACAGGTACTACATCTGATAGTAAATTTAATTTATATAGAATATTTGATAATTTTATAGTAGGGAATGAATATCCATTTATTCAATATCAATCAGCTGATTCTCATGTAACATATAAATTCTTTAATGAATATGCACAATCGCAAGACATAAATGAAATATCTAGTAATCAAGAATTATTAGCAAAATGGTTTGAAAATACTCCATATGGTATATCATTTAAGATTAAAGTAAAAGATAATACAAAAGCAATAGGTGATAAATATATTTCAATTAATTTACATGAAACTGGTAGAATAGAATATAAAATTACTTGGAAAGAAAGTGATGAGGCAACAGTTAATGATATAAATACATCATATGAATATGTAAGAGAATTATTAAAAAAGATAAACTCTGAAAATAAAAAAATTAAATTTATGATACCACCTGATGATAGATTTAAATATGCATTTATTAATACAATTCAAAAGTTCGCAATTCCTGATAATTTTAAAATTAATCATAATGACCTATCTGAGTTTAGCCGCTTCTTTTTTCCCTATATATCTCTAGTTATTGAACCTAAGAAAAGAAAATCAAAGAAACTAGATGTAGTGGAAGAGACATCTAAATATGGTACTTATTTACGTTATAAACGTATTAGCAAATATGATAATCGTACTAAAATGCATCTTAGAATTCTTTATTTTTTGAGAAACTATGAATTAAATGATCGTGAATTAATTGATGAAATTGCTAAACAATTTAATATAACGATAGAAGATTCTGCAAGGGAGTTAGATTATGTAAGAGATAAATATAGTAAAGTTATTAAAAAATCTAAGAAATTATTAAAAAAATTAAAAACATTACCAAAATCTAAACCACCTGGAATTGGTATTGATATTCAAGGTCGTGATAAGGATAATTACAAGATAAGAATTACAGGTTCAAGAAATAAAGAACAACTAGAAGAAATTGTTAATTTTATGAAAGTTTTAATTTATCTCTATGTTGAAACCTATTTATATAAAAAGAAAGAATATATGAAACTAAAAGACCAATTAAAAAATCTTAATAAAATAGCTAGACGTCGTAATAAAGTGATGGAAATTGTTGAATATGATGCTTCTGTACAAACTGTTAAAACTATTACTAATTTAGATAAAGCACGTCTTGGATTTAAACCTGAAAAAGGTCAAAGTCAATGGACACGTTCTTGTCAAAACTCTGGTACTGATAAAAAAAGACGCCCTGAAATTACTCCTGGTAATCAGCTAGATAAATTATTAAAGGAAGGATATAAATTAAATAAAGAAACTGGATTTTATGAAAAGAAAGCAGATATGAAAATAAAAGGAAAAGTATATAGTACAATGATAAAAGCAATTAAATTATCAGGTGATGATAATACATTTAACTTTTATACTTGTGACCCATCAGAAAAGAATATACATAAATATATTGGTTTCTTAGCTCGTGGTAATAATCCATCTGATTTATGCATGCCTTGTTGTTTTAAGAAAGACCAATTAAATAGTAATAATAAAGAAAAGAAGAATTATTTCTTAAAATGTATAGGTGAAAATAATATTAAAGAGGATAAAACAGCTAGTATAACAAAGAATTTAGGTGATAAATTATATATTTTACAAGAAACTAATAAGGTTCAAGAAGGAAGATTTATTTATTTACCTAAATATTTAGATATCTTTTTTAATACATTATGGGAACATGATAATAGAATTAAGAATCATTATTTATTAGAATCAAAATCAGGTTATTTCTTCAAATATACTGTTAAACATGATTATTATCATTTATTAGTAGCTCTTTCTAATGTTTATGATAAAACAATCCCAGAATTAATTGACTTGATGGTACAATTTATGGAGAAAGATAAAGATAGCATATATTTCACTTATTTAAATTCTGGTGATATTAGTGAATTATTTAAAACTCGTGCTAAATATATTGAATATATAAAAAATTCTAATTATTTGGAATATGATATGATTGGTGAATTATCGAGCATACCTGGTGTATTATCTACAAAAGGTATTAATTATTATATATTAAATAAACAAACTACTATAATTAAACGTAATCTTGAAAAAGAAGAAGTTAGAGAACATTATTATCTAGATTGTATGAATCCTGAAAATAAATATCAATTAGATGAAGACCGTGATATTGTAATATTAATAAAAGAAGATAAATATTATTTTCCAATTTATCGTGTTCAGAAAAATGATATGGTTGATAAGAAAATTAATTTGACTAAGTTTTATTCTAATTCTGGATATTTTGAAAAAATATTAAAAGAATTACGAAACTATCATAAAAAGAGTTGTAATAATAATATTATTAGCAATAGTTTATATGCAAAAAATATTATACGATTATTAAATACAACTACAACAGTTGCTATTAAGAAACAATATATTGATGATAGACATAAATGTAAATATCTAGAATTGGATAATGGATTAATCATACCTACATCACCATCTGGTATTCATTATAATTATCCATTTGATATGAACCTACAAGATATTATAAAAAATTTACCCAAACTAAAAGATGCCATAAAATTATTAGAAAAAATAGAAAGTAAATTAAAATTAGAATATATCCCAAATACTATATTTTATGACAATAAAACATTTTATGATAATATGACACAAAAAGGAACTCAACAATCTATTCATATTATATCTATTTTACTAAATAATAATCTCATTCTTCCTATTAATAATGAAATAGTTGATGAAAATAGTATTAAAATATTAGCACTACCAGTTAGATTCCAACCTTTAGAAGAAACTATTGATATAGAAATTACTAATTGGACTAAGAATGGAAAACAAACTATATATGATGAACGTTTACAAAGTGTACGAGAACATAACTATTTGAATGAAAGTTATAACTTATTTAGATTAGAATTAAGTTTATATTTAAGTAATAATGAAGATATAAAAGATAAGGTTATACAAATTGTTAAAAATCAAAAAATGAATATAAAAGATAAAAAACATGAATTACGTAAAATATTATTTCAAATTTTAGATTCTAAATTAGCATCTGACTATAAATTATCACAAAAAGGCGGTGGTGACAAAATTGCTCATATTACTAAAGAATTACCATCATTAAAAGATTATGTTATTAGTAATGTTAGAGATTATTGTATGATAAATAAAACCAAAGATAAATGTAGTAATAATATTCATTGTATATGGAAAGATGATAGTTGTAAATTACAAATATATATGAATGTAGCAGTAGAGTTTGTTAATCGGATAATTGAAGAAATGATTCAAGATGGAATTAAATTTAAAGAACTTATACAAGAAGGTACTTATTATGTATCAGATATTGTTGACTATACACAATATACTAATCGTATAAATCAACAAATTATTAAAGCAACAAATTTTAATATATCAAAACTTATGACAGAAATGTTTGGTAAAAATAAAATACCAATGATTGGTAAGAGACACATGATAAGAATGCATATGAATGATAATGTTGAAGAAGAAGATATGGGAACACAATTAGTAGAAATGGGTAAACAATTTATTCAGAAAATTATTCCTAATAAAGATTCAATTATTAGAGGATATGTTAATTCATATTATTGGATAAATAATCCATTATATGATATAGAATCTAGAAATCTTGGTCATTATAATGATTTACAAACAAATATTACTTATTTATTCAAGGCTAATATTATAGATTGGGTTCAAAATAATATAACAAAAGGAAATAATAAGGTTAAAAAATATCTTCAAAATTATTTTAAGGATAATGATAACTTTTTTGAGTCAACACTTAATAAATTTAGAAAAACTTCTTTTAATACAGATGGTAAAATAGAATTATATATATTAAGTCATATTATACCTAACCCTATTGTAGTATATGACAACTTTTCAAATATTAAATATATATTCTTACAAGGGGAGGTTGAAGTAAATGATGAAACAATTAAAAATTTTACTAATGAAAAGAATATAAATAAAACTATTTTCTTAAAATTTGATTATGATAATTCAACTACTATTCCAAAAAACATTTATTCTATTTATTATATATAAAATATCAAATATATTATAGTGATGATCGAACTTTTACAAAATCAAAGAAAAACTATTCCATCTGATAAAAAGTTATTATACAACGACCTTAAAAGAATTAGTAAATATTTACCAAATAGTATATTTAATAATGAATGTTCTTTATGGATTGGTTATATTACTAGTATTAAAGGAGTTAATAATGAAAACCAATATATAAATTTTTATTTTAAGGGAAAGAAACACTCATTGCATCGTCTATTATATATAAATTTTATTGGAGACTTAAATGATAATGAATATATTAAATTTAAATGTGTAAATAAGGGTAAATGCTGTAATATTTATCACTTTTATAAAAATGACTCTGCTATTCCTAAAGATAAAGAGTACGTTGAATCTAATTATATTCAAAAAAAAAATATTAAACCAATAATCGTTAAATTTTAATTAATATCTATATAACTATATATAGAATGGTAAATGGTGGATTTCCTCCTATTAAACTTGTAGAAAAAGAAAAAGAAAAAGAAAAAGAATCAAAATCAAAAGAACGTTTTTTCTCTAATACTACAAAAAAAACTCTTGATATTAGACAACTTTTAACTGAAAATACTCTGAAAAAGTCAGTAATAGATATAAATGAAAAAAAAGAAGATGAATTAGAAATTCTTGAAAAAATATAAAATCTCTAAAATAAGATGAGTAGATATTAAAGATTATAATATTTTTAGAGAAAATTTATTAGATTTAATCTCATAAATCATATTCTCATAAATACTAGATGGTTCTAATTCTTGTGCTTTCTTATATGCAGTTATAGCTTCTTCAAATCTTCCTAATCCATATAATGATGCTCCTAATCTTCCCCAAGCTTTACCCCAATTTGGTTTTATTCTAACAGTCTCAATAATATCTTCTAGACTTTTTTCATAATTTTCCATTTTGACATAACAAGCCGCTCGATTACATAATAATATACTTTTATCTATTACATTAATTTTAGATTTAATAATATCTGAAAAAATAAGAGATGCCTCTTTATATTTACCATTGTTATAATTTATTATCCCTTCATTTTTCCCTTCTATAAAAATTTTATTTATAATTTTATTTTGATTTTTCATAATATTATAAAATAATATAACTTTTCTTTAGATTTCTTTATAAAAAGTAAACAAACTTATCAGGAAGATTCTTAATATAATCCTGAATATCTTCTAATTTTTTATATTTTTGTGAAGCGTGAAATAGAACAATCTTCATATTATTAAACTTATCTAGGTTTATAATAATATCATTAATATGAATATGTTTACCTTGAGTTGTTTCTATTATATCATCCTCACTAAAACCAGTACATTCCATAATTAGTAGTGGTACATTTAAGAATTCATTATTATGAAGTACTCCCTCAATAGTTGTATCACCTGTATATCCAATCATATTAGTATAAAAGGGTTCAGTCAGATTCATTGCTCCTACTTTTGATTTCACTTTAATAATTTCTTGTTGACTCATATTTATATATTCTGGTTTTAGACGATTTGTCATACGCTTTATAATATATCCATATGATTCTACTTTATGGTCCATCATATAAGCTGTTACCATATGATTTAAGTTTCCACTAAGAGGAATATTAATACAATTTTGTGATGCAATGATATTTGTATTAACTAGTTTATAAAGTGGTTTAATCATAGTACCATTCCGTCCGCAATTCATTTCTGAAAATGCAGCTGCAATCATCATAAAAGGTTGAATACATTGTTGTGGCATTATATATAGTTTTTCCTTATTAATATTAAACAGTTTACGTACACTGTGGTCAGTATGAAGACAACCAATATGATCCATATGACCATGAGAAATGAGGACATCACAAGAACAAGCACGTTTATTTGCATATCCCATATCAAACACTATATTAATATGGTCTACCATAATACTAGTCATATGACCAGCTCGTGAATAACCATAAAGGGTAAATACATGGTCTTTCATATTAATAGGAATTGTTAGTTTCATATATGTCTCACCATTATTTTCATACGAGTATTTTGTTTCCATTAATAATAATAATCATATTACTAATTATAATATTTTCAATTTTATAATACATTTTATACTATTATATTATAAGACATTTATAAAAATTGATAGATTTATATTATAGTTGCCATATTATATTCATAATAATGTCTCAAGAATTTAAACCTATGAATTGTGCTTATTGTATTTATGCCCCTCTTAATATTACAGCGGGGACTATTTTAAATGACACGATTTAAAATTATTCTTTATAAATTTTTGCTTTCTTTCTATATTTCATTTTAATTTCTTTTATATCTTATTTTGTTTTAGTTATGGAATGTCTCCTAATTTATTTTTTGAAAAGCTTACATTTGAGGATTCAAATGGTAAAGAATGTATTCCATGTCCATCAGCATCTTTATCTAGTTGTGCATATGATTGTGCATTTTGTCCGACTTCAAAATCAACTAATGGTATGGTAACTGCAAAAAGTTATACTCCTGATCAACCATCTTTCAAGCGATTGATAGAAAATGATAATGATTTTGTTCGTTGTATCTTACAATATATGTTATATCGGCATGTGATTGGTTGTAATGTATCAAAACTTGCAATGCGTCATCTTGGAGGTACTTTTCATAGTTATGACACCCTCTATATTCATACTTATAGTCGTGATATTTTCTATGCTGCTAATATTCTATCAGATATTATTGATAACCACATGGATGAGGCTAAAAAATATCTTCAAAATAAGTTTGACCCAAATAATATGATTATGTCAAAAGTTCGAAAACCATTTAATAGTGATAAAATTAATTTGATTCAACAAAAAATTAATGATAATAAAATGTGGGGTGACAAGTTTATAAGTAATATTAAAATGCTTGAGAAAGATTTGCTACAAGAAATTGATATTTCTCTACTGACGGAACAACAATATAATGTTAATGCAAAATGTAAGATTGTATCATATAGTATTGAAACAAGACCTGACCAAATTAATATTAAAACAATGGAAGAACTATTAAAATTAGGTGTTACTATTGTTGAGTTAGGACTACAATCACCGAATGATGATGTACTTCGATTAGTCAAACGTGGTCATCTTGTTAAACATAGTAAATGGGCTATTCGTATGTTGAAAGATAATGGTTTTCATGTTCACGGACAGTGGATGATGGACCTTCCCTCTGTTACTAAGGAGATTGAGATGGAATGTGTAGAAGCTATTCTACAAGATGATTTGCAATGTGACCAAATTAAAATTTACCCTCATCTTATGATGCCAGGGACTATTACATCAGAATGGATTACCCAAGGACTATATGATTCTTGGGTTGAAAAAGATTGGGAAGGTTTTTTACAAGTTCTAAGCAATTTTATTAGTAGACTTGATAAAACTACTCGTATTGTTCGTATTCAACGAGATTTGCCTCAAGTATCTGATAAGAATCCAAATGGTTATATTAATAACCAACCGTCTAACCTGGAACAAATTATTACTAATAAAATTTATAAAGATGGTATGACACGAGAAGATATTAGATTTCACGAACCAGGATTGCGATTTCCTGACCTAGATACGATTCAATATAATATTAATATAAAAGAACGGTTTGGTGGAAAAGATGTGTTTATTTCAGCAGAAAGTTATGTATGTGCTGACCAAAAGAAAGGAATTAAAGATTTTCGAGTTGTATGGGGATACTGTCGACTCTCTCTTCCTGATAGTATTATAAATCAAATTAGCATTTTTACTGAAAATCCTAATATGAAGTTTGGATTAATTAGAGAAGTTAAAGTAAATGGTTCTATTACTTCAGTAGGTAATAATAGTAAATCAGTACAACATCTTGGTATTGGAACTCGTATGATACAAATGGCCGAAGAAATTGCTATGCAAAATGGTAAAACTCATATTACTGTTACTTCTGCAGTTGGTGTTCGTAATTATTATAAAAATAAACATAATTATACACTTCATCGTAGTGGACTAATGTGGAAACAATTACGTGTTCCAGGTCATGTATTACAATCATTCTATTTTGATATTGTCTTATTTATTATCAGTATTACTTTCATTATTTATCATTTGTTGCGTTATTTCTTCTAATTGATTATTAATTTGGCTAATATCTACACCCATCTCATTTTGTAAGAATTCATCCATTTCTTTTTTTATAGCAGCAGTATCTTCTGGTGAAGAAGCTTTTTCTAATCTTTCCATAATTTCAAGCATTTTTCCCATATGAGGAATAGTATCAGCCGATTGTTTAGCCGATTGTTCAGCCGATTGTTCAGCCGATTCTGTTGATTTACTACTACCTAGTATACCAAAGTTCTGAGCCATCTTTAACATATTACCAATTTTCATATTACTACTAGTATCTTCTTTTATTTCTCCTACATCAACAGTTGCAGTAGAAAAATTTTCATCAATAATAACCTTTTCTTTAGGCTTTTCATCTTTAGTCTTCATAATATCTTTCATTCCTCCTAACATCTTATCTAATCCTGGAACCTTCCTACTAATTGACATCATTAATTTATCTAACTGAATATCTCCATTATTAATTTTATCAGAATATTTACTAGTAATCTTTTGACTAATCTCCATAATACCTCCTAATGATTTACTTGGATTATTAGATAGTAAACCCTCAAATGAGCCAACAATATCATCTAACATATCACTTGTTTCTTTATTAAGGTCTGATCCAAACATATTTTTTAAGGTTTGTTTTCCCTTACTTGTAACTTCTGAATGTTCAGACAAATCAGTATTTTGTTCATTAGGTAGACATCTTTCTTTAGTAATTACTGCTGATAATATTTTAACACGTTCATTATCTGACAAAGTCAGATAAGGTTCATTATTAGGAAAAGTCTTGCTTTCTCCTAATAAAGTAGCAGATTCCTCATGATTGTTTTCTTTTAATAATTCAGACATTAATAATAAGGTATGAAGATTAATCCAAATAACTTCTTTAACATCATCTGGTTGATTATTTAATAAGTTTTTTAAACACAAGTCTGAACCAAATAAACTCTCAGATATTTTTTGTGTATCCGGATTTTTATGCGAAAATACCTTAATTTTATTTTTAACAAATAAATCAAAATTAGTATCATCAAATGAATTTGCATAATTAGCACCTTGTTCTAGTTTACGTTCATTTGATAAACCTAATAGGTTATTTAATACCAATTGTGTTTCATCAGAAGTAAAAATAATTTTTAACTGTTCAATAAAATTGTCATAATTAACTAAAAAGCGTTCTCTAAAAAAATTACTCATTATAAATAATTAGTTATAATATCTTTATATATCTTCAAGTTCATAATTATTCACTAACATTTCCTTTATTTTTTTCTTCTTCTTACTAACTTCAATATATCGAACATATAGTAATAATAATATTAAACTAAATAATATAACAAAACCATAATTTTCTATTATAAATTCTTTTATACATTTATATATTTTATCTGTAATTGTTTCTTCTTCTATTACTTGAACTATTTCCGGTTCTTTAACTTCCAACGCCTTATTCTTCTCATTATAATATTTTATTAATTTACTATCAACTAATTTTGGTTTATTTGAATAAATATCAAAGCTCATTATATAATAATTAGGAAAAAAATACTAATAAAACTCTTAAATCAATTGTTTTATTAAATAAAAAAATTGATTTAAAATTTATTAATATATTATTTATATACTATATTAATGAACTCTTATGAAGAAGAACAAACACGAAATGAATTAGACTTAAAGTTACGTTGTAATGTGAGCACTAATGTGAACACTAATGTGAACATTACTACTAATAATGATAGTATGGAATATCTATTAAATCCAGAAAATAATCGTCTTACAGTTTATCCCATTATGAATCCTAGAATTTGGGAATCTTATAAAAAACAACAAGCTGCTTTCTGGACTGCAGAAGAATTAGATTTCTCAAAAGATTATGACCATTTTATGTCTCTTACTAGCAATGAACAACATTTTATTAAAATGATTTTAGCATTCTTCTCATCATCAGATACTATTGTTAATATTAATCTTAGTGAAAGATTTCTAAATGATGTTAAAATTAGAGAGGCTATTGTGGCATATACATATCAAATGATGATGGAATCTGTTCATAGTGAAACATATTCTCTACAAATTGATAATATTGTTCGTGAACCAGAAGAAAAGAATAAATTATTAAATGCTGTAAGAGAGTATAATTGTATTGCTGAGAAAGCTGCATGGGCAGTACGATGGATTGAATCATCTGATAGTTTTGCAGCTCGTCTTCTAGCATTTGCAATTGTTGAAGGTGTATTCTTCTCAGGTGCTTTCTGTTCAATCTTTTGGTTGAAGAAACGAAATGTGATGCCTGGATTATGCGCTTCAAATGAATTGATTGCACGTGATGAAGGCATGCATTGTGATCTTGCTGTTATGTTATACGGTATGTTAACATATAAATTATCTGAATCAAAGGTACATGATATGTTTAAAGATGCAGTTGAAATTGAACGTAAGTTTATTTGCGAGAGTCTACCATGTGCATTACTTGGTATGAATTCAGATTCTATGACTCTATATATTAAATTTGTTGCTGATAGATTACTAGTTGATTTGGGTTATAACAAACTTTTTAATGTTACTAATCCATTTGATTTTATGGAGAGTATTTCAGTAGAAGGTAAAACTAATTTCTTTGAATCACGTCCAACACAATATCAAAAAGCATCGGTACTAAATAAATCAAGAGATACAATTTTCGATATGAATGATGATTTTTAGACCTTATATCCACGTTAAACAATTACATTGCTAACATGATAATAGTTTAATATTTAATAGTTTTATTTAATAGTTTTATTTAATAGTTTTATACACCTTTGCATCACTCTAAATTGATGAATTTTATAAAAAATATTTGACTATATTGAATTATATATAGCTAATGATAACCACATTTTTATTATTATTTTTTTTGATAAATAGAATAAAAAGTTCTAGTAGGTGTAATATTAATTGTTGAGTCAAATATAAAATTAGATGCAATAAATTTAAATTTATTTTTAAGAAATAATATATTCCATTCATCTTTATCATAATATTTTGCATAATATGTATTTAAAAAATCTTCTTTTGCATTTTCATACATAAATGCAAATAAACTATGTTCAATATCACATAACATTTTATCAATATTTGAATTCGCATCATGTTCTATTATAATTAAATAACCATTGTTTTTAATTATTCTATATAATTCTTTAATCATTAATTCTAAATTTTCAACATGATGAAGCATCATATATGCACTTACTAAAGAGAATTCATTATCTTTAATAGTTAATGCTATATTTGGCACTATTTTAATAAAATTAATACTATTGCGATTTCTTGTATTATTATTATAACTATACCATTCACCAATATCTGCACCATATACTTGTTTTGATTCTAATCCTAATAATTTACCAATATAATATGTTTTAATACAGTCGCCACAACCAATATCTAAATAATTATCTATAGATAAATCTTTTATATTATTTTTAATCTCTGCTACTACACTTTCAGCTTGAATAATATCTCTATCACAATTATCCATATTAATTTCTCTTTTATTAGATGAAAAATTATCTTTTTTATAATTTTTTAGTATTTTATATAATTTCATATAAATAATATAATCATTGCTTTCTTTTTTTAATAATGATAATAATTGCATATAATTATCGATATTTATAAATTTACCTAATAAAGAAAATAATCTATGAAATACAGAAATAAATATTTTACCTTTTTTAATATTTAATAAAGAATTAAATTGTTTTTTTGATTTTGTTGATTGATAAGGAATCAAATTAGATAAATTTTTATTATATCTATATATTTTTAATTTACATTTAGGATATAAATGTCCAAGTTCTTTATAATAATTATCTCTATTTTCTTCAGTAATTTCCATTTATTATATATTAGAATATTTTATTTAGAGCAGTGCATATTTTACACCCTTGAAGATTTAAAATTATAAATTCTATATAATAGGCTTACATTTATTAATTTTTTATATTAGATCTTATTTGACCATTACACCGCCCGTGAAGCGGGTATTTCACTGAAAAATGGAACGGGAAAAAGCCTTTAGGCTCTTTACACTTAAAATATTTTTTATTTATATAATCATCTGCTTGTGTAAATAAATAATTAAAATAATTCTTCAGATGATCTTTTGTTATTTTATATTTTATGATATTATCTATTGTTAATTTTAACATAACTTTTTAACTGACTAAATAAATTCTTGATGGGATTGCAAGCTGGATTATAGGGAGACTATATATTATTTTATTTGGTTTATTAAATTCTAATATACCGCTCTAAAAAATTGATTTAAAAATATATAATAGACTTATTATAATATATTTTTAATGTCTTATGTTACAAAACGTGATGGTATGAAAGAAAATGTTCATTTTGATAAAATTACTGAACGAATTAATCGTCTTATTAATCCTAAAGAACTACAAGGATTAGATTTACAATGGCTTGATTTGGAAAAAGAAAATCAATATTTAGATCCAGTACTTGTAGCTCAAAAAGTAGTAGCAAGTTTATATTCAGGTATTACAACAGAAATGCTTGATATTGAATCGGCTGAAATTTGTGTTAATCTTTCTACAACTCATCCATTATATGGTAATCTTGGTGGTAGAATTTTAATTTCAAATCTTCATAAGAAAACCCTAAATAATTTTAGTTCTAAAATGACTTTACTTAAAGATAGTCTTGACCCTGATTGGTATATATGGGTAATGACAAATTCAGAAGAACTTGATAAGATTGTAAATTATAATATAGATTATGTATATGATTATTTTGGATTTAAAACTCTTGAAAAATCGTATCTTCTTAAACTAAATGGCAAAATTATTGAGAGACCTCAAGATATGTTACTTCGTACTGCTATTACTCTTCAAATGGGTAATATGGAAATGATTAAGAAAACATATGATTATATGTCTCGTGGTTATTACACTCATGCTAGTCCAACACTTTATAATGCTGGTACACATCGTATGCAATGTAGCAGCTGTTTTATTGAAAATACAGAAGTTATGACTATGTCGGGAATTAAAAAGATTCAAGAAGTTAAGATAAATGATATGATTGTAACTCATACAGGTAAAGTAAGAAAAGTATTACAAATTCATAAAAATCTATTGAATAATAGAAAAATATTTAATTTGAAAGTTCATAAAACAAAACCAATATTTGTAACTGATAATCATAGATTTTGGACTATTTCTAAAAATGATAAAGAACCATGTTGGAGAAAAATTAGTGAATTATCAGTCGATAATTATGTCGCAATTCCATCTTATAATGGCACAATTAAATCAGAAATTATCAACATTGAAGAATTAATTAAACAAAAAATAATTACTATTGATGATTATACTATAGAAAATAATATTATTACTCCAATTACATATTATGTATCAACACATTTAAATGGAGGGCAACATATTAGAGTTACTAGAAAGGGAAATTCAATTAATAATATTATTACAATTGATGAAAATCTTGCAAATATATTTGGTATTTTTGTTGGTGATGGACATATTATGACAAAAGAAAATAAAATAGCAGGTATTGGATTTACTGTACATTGTGATAATAAAAAAGAAATAGAATTTATTAAAAATATAATGGAGAAATCATTTGGTATTAAAACTTCATTTCATTATATGAAAACTCAAAATGTAACTCAATTATTATATCATTCACAATTAATTGGTCAATTATTTAAATATATGTTTGGTATCAAATTTAATGGAAAACATATTTATAATAATATGATTAACTGGGATATTAATCATATATATAATTTTTTAGCAGGATTAATTACAACAGATGGATGTATTTCTAAAGAAGGAAATGTTACTTGTCAAATGTCGAATTATAATTTAATGAATCAATTATATCACTTATTTAGATTATATGGTATTGATGTTTCATTAAATGAAGTTAAAAATCCTCCTAAAATGGCAACTGTAATACCATGGATGTTATCTATTCCTAAAATTAAATATGTATTGGAAAGAATATATAAATTATATAATGATGATAGATTAAACAATTGTATAAATAAAATTGACCAAAAATACAGAAATCAAAGTATGCCTATTATTGTTAATAATGTTAAATTTCTAAAAATAAATGAATTATCTGAAACTGATAGAAAACCAGAATATGTATATACAATTGGTGTTGAGGAAGACCATTCATATAATGTTGAGGGTCTAATTTGCGAAAACTGTTTCCTATTAGGAACATCCGATGATTTGTCTTCTATTGCAGAAACTTGGAATTCTTGCGCTCAAATTTCAAAGTGGGCTGGTGGGATTGGTCTTCATGTTTCAAATATTCGAGGTAAGGATAGTCTTATTAATGGGACTGGTGGGCGTTCTAATGGGTTGGTTCCATTTCTAAAAGTATTTAATGAGATAGCACGATGGATTGACCAAGGAGGACGTAGACCAGGTTCAATTGCTGTATATTTGGAACCTCATCATCCTGATATTTTTGATTTCATTGAATTGAGAAAGAACTTTGGATCAGAAACAGAACGGGCGCGTGATTTGTTCCTTGCATTATGGGTTTCTGACTTATTTATGAAACAAGTAGAAGCCAATGGAGATTGGTATCTTTTGAGTGCTGATGAATGTCCAGGATTACCAGATGTTTATGGAGATGAATATGAATCTTTATATTGGAAATACGTAAATGAGGGGAAATATCGAAAGAAAGTGTCAGCCCGTAAATTATGGGTTGCTATTATTGAATCACAAATTGAAACTGGTATGCCATATATTAATTATAAAGATTCAGTTAATCGTAAATCTAATCAAAAGAATATTGGTACAATTAAGTCGTCCAATTTGTGTTCGGAAATAGTTCAGTACTCTGATGATAAGGAATATGCAGTATGTAATCTTGCATCAATTGCATTGAAACCATTTGTTGATATGCACAAGTTTAATAATGAAGAATATACTATTTATAGTAAACCAAACTGTAAATTCTGTAATTTTGCAAAGACTTATCTTGACAGTCATAATGTAAAATACACTGAAGTTCCATTTACTAATAAAAATCTATCTGAATTAAAACAACTTTTAAATCGTTCATCTGATAGTATTACATTTCCTCAGATTTTCTTAAATACTAGCGATACGCCAAAATATATTGGCGGATGGTCTGAATTATATAAATATACTGGAGGTAAATTTAATTGGGATAAATTATATAGTACAGCTTATCTTGCAACTATTAATTTGAACCAAGTTATTGATATTAATTATTATCCAGTCCCTCAAACAAAGTTTTCAAATGTAAGACATCGTCCTATTGGTCTTGGTATTCAAGGAATGGCTGATGCATTGGTATTAATGCGAGTACCATTTGATTCAGAAGATGCATTAATGTTTAATTCACATGTGATGGAAACAATTTATATTGCTTCTATAACTGCATCAAATGATATGGCAAAAGCACGTTATGAGGATATGAAAACATTAATATCATATTTTACGAGTGAATACTCGAGTGATCAAGCATATCCAGAGTATTATGATCAAAAGTATACAATTGATATGAGTGATATGAATACATTATATCACAAGTTACGTCCAAATAAGTGGGAATTATCTAAAAGTGTTGATTCTACTACACTTGGTGCATATAGTAGTTTTGAAGGTTCACCTTTCTCAGAAGGTAAATTTCAATTTGATTTGTGGAATGATATGACTGATAATAAAGTTGTTCCAGTTTTTAATAATAAGTGGAAACAATTAAGAGAAGATATAATTAAATATGGTACACGAAATAGTTTATTGACTGCTCTAATGCCAACTGCTAGCACTAGTCAAATTCTTGGTAATAATGAATGCTTTGAATTTTTTACAAATAATATCTATACTCGAAAGACTCAAGCTGGCTCTTTTGTCCTAGTTAATAAATATCTTGTAAATGATATGTTACGAATTGGTATGTGGAATAAAAATATGAAAGATAAGATTATTGCAATGAATGGTTCTATTCAAACAATGGATGATGTACCACCAGAATTTAGAGCATTATATAAAACAATTTGGGAAATTAAACAAGTATGGGTATTAAAAGCAGCAGCAGCTCGTCAACCATTTGTAGACCAAACCCAATCAATGAATATCTTTATGGGTGAACCAGATTATCAACGATTGGGTTCATCACATTTCTGGGCTTGGAAGAATGGATTAAAAACAGGTATGTATTACTTGAGAACAAAACCCTCTGCCGATGCAATTAAATTCACTATTGACCCCAATTTAGTAAAAGCGGCTAATGAGGTGAAAGAATGTGATACATGCTCTGCATAATATCTTATTCAATAATAAAAATTAGCTTTGCCACAATTGATAGATTGCTCGCAATTTTGCAATATATTTAATTTAATAAAAACAAAGTTGGCTATGCCGATATTATTTTAAAAAATTGATCGCTCAGAACTTTGTTCCATATTCTTATTATTTCGCTTTGCTCGCTAATAAAAAAATTGATCGCTGCAATTATTTTTATTATTTCGCTTTGCTTGCTAATAAAAAAATTGAAATTTAATATATATAAACATATTACATTTATATATCTTAATGTCTAAATCACGTTCTACGCATGTTAAGAAGCATATTCAAAATAAGAATATGCCTCGACCATTAATTCTTAAAACCGAAAAAGAAAATCAGTATAAAGAGTACTATGCTATTGTTTCTGGTGAATGCGGCGATTGCCGTTTTAAATTTGAAGAAGTAAATGAAGGATTCACCGGAGTTGCTAAAGCTTTGAAAGCAATTGCTAAAAAAAATATTTTTAGAGTTGGAGACCTAATTCTTGTTCAATTTGATTGTATGACAAAGATGTATTTTGTTATTCAAAAATACTCGCTGGACCATATTCACGAGTTGAAGAAAGGACGTCATCTCGACCGAGTAAATAAAGAAACATCTAATGTCATCATTGATGGTGATGTAATTGAGAATCCTACTGATATGATGGATGAGCCTATTGATATTGATGCAATCTAATGCTTTCTAAGATTCTCATCAAGTGCACTAAATCGGTCAACAAGATGTTGAGTTAATTTATTATCATTATGATTTGTCATATTAATATTTGAACTTATTTTTTTATGGATACCAATTTTTTCCATGTATTTAACACGTTTTTCATTTATTTTGGTGGAATAATTTCTAATATATTCACTAAATTTTCCTTCTATATTTCCAATTCGTGATATCAATTTATCAACTAACATTTTAGAATCAATATTCATATTCTTTAATTTTATTTCAACCCACCATAAACACCATGCTAAACAAAATCCACCAAAATCACCTGATTTTTTATTTATTAGATTATTCTCATCAGATATTGTTTGAAATCCTGCAAATGGTAAATAATCTTTTGGACTTCTATATTTCATTCCAGTTGACCATGTTAATTCTTCTTCCATCACATCATCAATACTACTATCGATTATACTAGTATTACCATAAGGTTCAAATCTTTCAATTGTCATATTTTTAAAATCATATACTAATATATTTGCATGTAACATTTTATCATATACTAAACTTAAAAATACAATTGCAAATCTTTTTTTATTTTCTCGTCTATTACTATTTATTATATTATTCAAATATGGATGAATATAATAAGATGTAGGAGAATAATAATTTATAATCCACGGGAAAACAGGTACTTTTGATATAATATCATCCGAAAAAGGGAAACTATCATCAAATGTTAAATCTGCTAACATGTAAGATGGTATATTAGGAATTAATAATTCATTATAAGTATCAGCCAAATACAAAGTAAAGATTCCCACATCAGTAAATTTTGCTTGAAATAATGTTCCATATGAATAATCATATTTGTCTATAATAATATTATTTGTATCCTCAATATATTCTGGTAAAGTTTTATATAATTCTAACCATTTTTTATTTTCACTTTTAAATTCTATATTTTTTCTTATTTTAATTTTATTTTTAATTAATATAGGTGAATATATATCATAATCTAAAAATAATAACATGTGAAATGGAGACACCTTATTTACATTTATTTGATTCCAACTCATTGAATCACAACGATTTAATATCTCTATATCAACCATTAGATTAATATCGGTTTTCTTTGACATTTGATTTCTATTAATTCTTGCAAATAATAGAGTTAATAATATATTATCCATATATTTATTAATAGTATGAAAAATATCATCACTTTTTATTGTTTTTAATATTTTTTTTGTATATATATTTCTATTATTAAGAATATCACTAGTAACAGCTTTTGATAAAGGGCTGTGTGTTTTCATAAAAGTATAATAATTTGTATCTATATTTCTACTTAATAAATAATCTGTTAACATTATATCATCTTTCTCTATAGTTGACAATATTAATCCTTCTCCTATTTCATTTTTAACATTTATTTCTTCATCTGTAAATTGTTCTAATAATTTAATTTTTTGTTCTGTTTTAAGATGCATATTATTAATTATAGCAAATAAATATTGCGTATTTTGTTCTGGTTTTAATTTATAAAGTTTTATAAATTCTAATAAATTGGTAAACTTTAGATTTATTAATATACCCTTTAATGTTTGATTATGTATAGCAGTACCATCCTCTATTAAATCCACCCAATTTAAATTAGGAAAATTACGTATCACTTTATTTATTTCTTCAAATGGAATATAATTTGCAAATGTTTCTCTCTCGCTATTTCTATTATAAATATAATCTGGATATGTATTAATTAAATAAGCTAGTATATCATAATTATATTCTTTAGCAGCAATGTGAAAACCATTTAGGTTGTCATTATTTTCAATATAAACCGGAAATTGTATTAATTTTAATCCATCAATATTCCCTAATTGTATCAAATAATGAAACAAATAATTATTCTGAAAGATAGGTTTATTAATATTAAACTCTTCTAGTTGTGATTTATTTTTAATTGTTATAATTTTTTTAAAATCAATTTTCATTCTTAATTATATATAGATAAGATATAATATATCTTATATTATAATGCAAAGATATTTAGGTAAATTACCACCAGCGTGCAGCTTACCGAAAACTGAAAATGGATTACCTTGTTGTAGATGGTGTAATGGTGAAGTAAATCCTCCTAGAAGAACACTATGTAGTACCGAATGTGAACATGAACTTAAATTAAGAATTAGTGGACGTTATTTAAGAGATTGTGTTTATAAACGTGATAAGGGAATATGTAGTATATGCAATACTGATACTAAGTTAATTGCACACCAAGCAAACATATTATATGGCACGGAAAGAGAAATATATTTGAAAGACCATTCTATTTCTCTAAAACGTAAAATTTGGATAAAAAAACATGGAGGGGGGTTATGGGATGCAGACCATATTATTCCAGTTAAAGATGGTGGTGGTTTATGTGGATTAGAAAATATGAGAACATTGTGTATACTGTGCCATAAAAAAATAACATTTAATAAAAAGAATTGAATTAATTTAATTTCATTCTTATATTAATGAAATTACTACATATCATATTATTATTAATAATAATCATTTTATTTTATATAATAAAAAAAAACCGAACTGAAAAATTGACAGATACTATTAATAATATGTGTAGAATTGACCAAGTTTATTATTATAAGAATGTACTGACAAAAGATGATTACAATAAAATATATAATGAATGTATTACATTAAATCCACAATTAATGGAAGAAGATATGCAAGATGATACGATGGCTAAAAGAAGAATATTAAATGTATCTCATGATTCTATTATATATGATATCTTTTATAGTGATAGATTTATTAATTTCTTAAATAATAAACTTAATATGAAATTGAAACCTTCTAAATTACTACCTATTGATTATCGTATTTATGAATTAGGAGGTAGAATGAAATGGCATCGAGATGTAGTAATAGCTGAAAATAAAAAATGTCCACAAATAGAAATTGTTTTTACTTTAGAAAATTCCTCTGACTCACAAACTATATGGAAAGAAGAAGATACAGATATTATTCATAAAATTAGAACAGAACCCAATTCTATTTTAATTACACAAGGAAACTCTGCTTATCATAAAGTGCTACCTGTAACAACAGGACAACGACATATTATTAAAATAGCATATGAAGTTATCTAATAATATGAGTCAAGCAATCCTCTAAAAAGATTGATAATTAGTATTATTATATATATAGAAACATAATTTAATGGAAAATCAATCTACTATTAAATTAGGTGTTAGTAAATATAAAAATATAATGGGTGTTACTTGTTATATGAATTCTATTTTACATATTTTACAACAAACTCCTATGTTCATTCAATACATAACTCAATTTAAATTTAAAAATGTTTTATTACAAAAAGTAGAACTAATATCGAGTAAAAATTCAGATGAAGATAAAGAAGATATTGTTAAAAATTTTGTTATCTTTGAACTATTTAGACTCTTTAAGGTAAGTCTTGAAAATGATGATAACTCAATCACACCTACTAGTTTCAAAACTATTATTGGTAAAAAGAATGATATGTGGGATGAAATGAATCATCAGGATTCTCAAGAGTTTCTTAATTTCCTAATTTCTCAATTAGAAGAAGAAATTGGAGAAAAAGTTACTTTTATTCCAGGAAACTTTTTATCAGAAGTACATTCTGATGAAAAGTTAGATTTTAATGCAATAATCGCTATGAAAGCTTGGGAAACATTTCAATCAAAAGAATATTCTCCATTAAAAATTATGTTTAATGGTATGATTGAGAGTAATCGAAGATGTTCTTATTGTAATTCAAATAATTATTTATTCGAACCCTTTGTTACTCTCGCTCTATCTATTCCAATTAAAAATAAGAGTGATATAAAGAAAGAGTTTAGTATTTATGATTGTTTGGACCATATGATTCAGGAAGAACAATTAGATAGCAGTAATATGGTTACTTGTGATATGTGTGGTATTAAAAATCAGGGTTATAATAAAACATTATTATGGCAAACACCTAAAATATTAGTTATTCATATTAAACGTTTTATGACTAATTCATTTGGTATTCCAACACAAAAATTAAATAATAATATTGAGTATCCTATTCAAAATCTAGATTTATTAAAATATTTTAATCCACATAGTCCTCATAAAGAAAGTTCTAAATATGATTTGTTTGGTGTTAACTTGCATCAAGCTTTCGGATATGGAATGAATATTAATAAAGGACATTATACATCATTTGTAAAAAATATGATGAATCATAACTGGTATTATTATAATGATGCAAATGATGTTGAATGTGTACCTAATAGTAATAGTTTACAACATATGAATGCATATATGCTATTTTATTATCGTCATGATTAGATTACTACTAATAAATAATTCTTCATTTTAATTACACGATAATTAAAATTCTGAAATTCATCTAAATCATAATTACATGGTAATTTATAAATATTTAATTTATTTGGTTGTACTATTTCTACTAGTTGCTTTCCATCAAATTTAATACGTAATTTTGTTATTGTTTTATAATCTGGACCCCCCCATGGAGGATCGTAGAAATAGACATCAGCCTCTTTATCCAAATAATCAATACAACTACCTTGTATTAATTCAACATTAAGTATATTATATACAATCATATTATGTTTTATTATATCATATCTATTTTTATTTAATTCAATACAAATAACTTTATCAAAATGATTTGCAAATGCAATTATATTTCCACCAATACCACCAGTTCCATCAAATATTGTTAATTTTCGTGTATTCATTTCTCTTAATATAATATCACATATAATATCAGCTTCTCTTGGTAATGTGATTGACCACAAACCCTCATTATCATATTTTAATAAATAAGCTTTTTCATTATATGGAAATATTTTATTTATTATGTTATTGTCCATAATTATATAATAAATAAAATTTTGTTTTTATATTACTTGCATGTTAAAATTGTTGATATTATATCAATCTCATCATTTGAAAGATTTTCAAATAATTTATTATTTTCAATCGTAGCATTAAGGGGGATACCAATATCGTAAAAACATAAATTATTATCTAATACAACCCAATAATTATTAATATCATCTTTATTATAATTTATTGCTTGTAATATATTATTAGTAATACATTGTCGAATAATACTATTTCTTTTTACAACATCAATAAAAGTAGCCAAATTATTTAATTGTGTAGTATCTAAATCAAATTCTTGGTCAACTAATGTACTAAATGTTGTTACTTCTGTATTTGATAGTTTAATATTTAATCTCATTATTGTATGATAATAATAATATTTTAAATCATTTCTATACTATGTTCAAATTAAAAATTGATTAAAAAATTTGAACATTAATATATCTAAAATAATATATACATAGCTATATAATGACATCTATTAATAAAAATATTATCGATGAGTTTACTATTATGGTTGAAATGATAAAAATAGATATTGATAATGCAAAACAAAATAAAGATATGAAACTTGTAACTGCAAATAGTTTTAGATTAAAACAAATTAATAATGTAATAGTTACTATTAAAAATTATCCAGAACAAATTACTCTTGATAATATAGAAAAATTTAAAGAGTTACCTGGTATAGGCAAAGGAACAATTGATAGAATCATTGAAATTATTAAAACTAATAAATTGTCTGAATTAAATGAATATAAAAAAACTCAGAAAAATAAATCACCTACAGAAAAGAAACAAGATGAATTAAAAGCTATAACTCTTGAAGAGTTAGAATCAATTGTAGGAATTGGACGTTCTCATGCACTAGAATTAATACAACAGGGAGTTACATCAGTTGATGATTTGAAAAATAAAATTGCTAAAGGGTTAATTAAAGTAAATGAAAAAATTATGTTAGGTATTAAATATTTTGGTAAATTTCAAGGAAATATTCCAAGAGAAGAAATCACAAAAATCAATAAAATTATTTCTAAAATTATTGATAAACTAAATAAGAAATTTAAATTAGATGATACTAATATGTATGTTTATGAAATTTGCGGGTCTTATCGTCGCGAGAAACCAACTAGTGGTGATATTGATGTGCTGATTAGTAAAATGATACCTACAAATGATGCTCATCTTGATAATATTATACAAGAATTAAAAAAACCTCTTAAAAGTAATAATATGAAACCATTAATTATTGATGATATGACTTTATATTATGAAACTAAATATATGGGATTTGCTCAATATAAAGATAATCCACCACGACGTATTGATATTCGTTATGTTGAATGGCCTTCTTATTATTCTGCTCTTTTATATTTTACTGGTTCAGCAGAACTTAATAAAAAAATGAGAATAATTGCAAAAAAAATGGGATATAAATTATCTGAATATGGATTAATAAATATTAGTAATAATATGATGATACCAATTGAATCAGAATATGATATATTTAAAATTCTTAAAATTGAATATTTACCTCCTAGATTACGATAAAAAAATTAATATACCTAACTTATTAAGATAGAATGATTTAGTTGGATTATTGCTAAAAACTAATTAATAGTTTGTAGCAATATGTTTAATTTAATAAAAAACTTTTTTTATTATCTCAAAAAAATTGATTTTTTTATTATTAATATATATAATAATCTTAGTCTTAATGCAAATGCTAAATCGTACTTGTTATGTTACTTTTGACCCTATTAATAGGGCCCCTATATCAAATGTTGTAGATGGATATACATTTACACTTGATAAACCAGACAAAAATAAATGGATACCTGTCTCTAAATCTATCCAAAAGCTCATGACTAAAAATGAGAACAATCCTTGGTTGTCTCTTATAGAAGAAACCGGAAGAGGATTTATTACAAATTTAATCCAAAATTTGACATTATCTGATATTATTGAACTTATTAGTACATCTCGTCGTTTGAATGAAATCCTTACTCATTATATCTATTATAATGATGTCACTGAATTATCAACACGTATTATTAATCTAGAAGAATTTTTCAAGAAAATGCCTTTTGCTAAACATTGTAATTATAAAGGAGATTATACCATCTATAGTCAATTTCTTAGCTTTGTACCTTCAACTTTTTTTGAAGGAAAGAATCTTGTATCACTTGATCTATCTAATCGTAATTTAGAAGGATTTGATCCAGAAAATTTTAAAGGCATCAAACATTTATGTTTGAATCGGTGTACTAATGTTACAAATGATATGTTTCGATATCTTCAAGGTATTAAAAGTTTAGAATTTAAACATGTTAAATATCCTAATATTAATGCTGAAGCGTTTGCATATATTGTAGGAATTGAACATTTAGATTTAGCCTATTCAAATCTTGGTTGTAATGGACAAATGTTTGATGCTACTCGTGAATTAGCATTTTCTTTCTTACAAGGAATCAAGACTCTTAATGTTACAAATATAGGAATTAATGATAAATGTCTTATATATCTTGATGGAATTGAGAAACTTAATATCTCTGAGTGCACAGAAATTACTGATATTGGAATTGAATATATCACTCGCAGTGGATGTCTTAAAGAATTGATTATGGTAGGATGTGCACAAAATACTATTACAAAAGCAACACACGAAAGACTTAAAAGTATCCCAGTTTTGAATATGGATTATTGTTCTAATATTTTTGAATTATGTCCTATTTGTAATTTCGAACGTCGTATAGATAGAATTCAAGAACATCTTGATACTGAGTGTATTAAAAATTGTACTTTCTGTAATAGAAATTATCGGGGTGAACAAAAAGACATTCATCTGAATCATTATTGTAGAATGAACTTTTTCAAATGTAATAATTGTTATGCCACAGTTTTACAAAAGAATAAAAGACGTCACAAACACCGATGTTCAATGAGAATGATTACCTGTACAAGATGTTCTGATACCACCATGTTTGCCAAAAAAGATTTGAGAACTCATATTAATATGAATTATGAAGAACACACAGTTAATATGAACCAGTTTATTAAATCGTTTCCATTCGTATTAATTCGTCTTGATCATAAAAATGAAACTAAGAAAATAAATGCTCTCGAATTAATGAACTCTAAATACCATGAATATATAAATAGAATTTATGATTTTGAAATTACACGTCAAGCTCATCATAAAACATTGATGTTACATATTATGTCTATTAATAAAAATAATATAATGAAACGATTATTGATTCAGTGTAATATGATGAAAGAGCAGCAAAGAATGTGCTATACTCTAAAAAATAGACTTGACGATATAATTTCATATGAGACTGATTATTATGACTATGATGCATACGATTAGATATGAATTATTTCATTTATTCTTAACCACATGACAGCTTTCCCATTCATTTTCTGGTATGTAGAGACATTTAGTACGTAGTTCAGTTTCCATATGACCAATTACAAAACTTAATGTATTGATTGTTTTAAGGATTTCTTTATTATGTGATATCCATTTATTATTTTCATTCTTTTGTGTTATATATTCTAATAAAATTTTTAAATCTGCAGATACCATATTATGAACATAATGGTCTTGATAACATAAATTTTTAGTTTTAAAATTATAATTATAAGTGCAATTATCTTGATAAGAACAAAATTTATATGAACATCTTATAATGGGAACATTTTCAGTATATTGAATTTTATCATGTTGAATTTCTTTTTGACTAATTCGTACTCGTAATGTTTCACTCAAAGATAATAATAAATTGAGACAATCTACAAAAAATATATATTCTAAATTCTTATTTTGTAATGTATATTTTGTAATCAATTTAATAATATCTAACTCTTTTTGAATTATATACAAACTAGATTTTAATTTAATATCATTTATCATTATAGTATTTAAACATAAATCTTGTATTTCCTTTAATTTATTCTTATAATCATTTTCAATTTGATTAATCTTATTTTCAACATTCTTATCATCTATTTTATTTGCTAATTTATTTACAAATTCTTTTATATTTGGTTGAGTGCAATCAAGAGGCAGACTATATGTTTTATACCAGTTTAATTCTTCCATTAATATGATAAATTATAAAATGTCTTTATATAAAGATTTTTCTCATTATATATAATTAATGGATAATAAAACTAAAAGGATCACTCGTGATAATTATAATAGACCTAAAAAAACTTATCAAGAAACATTAAGTAATATGGAAATCAAAGAAAAATTAAAAGAATATAAGAGAGTGTCTAATATTAGAAATATTTCTATTGGAACTCATATTCGTTATTTTACCACTGACCCTCAAACAGGAGGTAAACAATTTAGATTAGGTGGTAATTTAAATAAGATTGATCCAGAAGGTCGATATATAATATTATCAAATGGAACTATTAATTGGTCAGTTCAAATACCAGATACACTTTTTTTTCAAAAAATGACTGAAGATGAATATAAAGAAGAATTAAAAAGAGAATTAAAAAAAGAAATACAAACTGAATCTAATGTTGATGAAGATGATTTTAATAAATTAAAAAAAATGTTTACGAATTTAACAAAAAAATATGAAGATTTAGAGTTGAACTATAAAGATATTGTTAAAAAAAATAATGCTCTAAATTCTCAATTAAAAAGTATAGAAAAAGAAATTATCAAACAAAAAACTAAAAAATAAATACTATAATTATAAAATTTTTTCTTAAATAGGTTATATATGCCAAAACAAAACCACTTAATTGGAGGAAAGAAAACTTCAAAAAAATCTTCTAAAAAAAATTCTAGTTTTACAGGTAAAAGATATATTGGTAAAGAAAAATCAAAAAAAGTCTCTAAATATGAAAGTGAATCAGAAGGTAACACTACATCTGAAATGAGAAAAATATTAGATATCAATGATAATAACACTTTACGTGGTATTGAACAAAATCATTCACAAATGCAACAAATGCCAATGCAACAAATGCCAATGCAACAAATGCCAATGCAACAAATGCCAATGCAACAAATGCCACTACAACAAATGCCAATGGAACAAATGCCAATGCAACAAATGCCAATGGAACAAATGCCAATGCAACAAATGCCAATGCAACAAATGCCAATGCAACAAATGCCACTACAACAAATGCCTATGATGGGTATGAATGATATAGATTCTTTAATGGCTAATACAATGGCTCCAGTTAATATGGGTAATATTAATAATTTAAGTAAATTAAATCCAATGTCTGGTTTATCCCAATTACCTCAATATTCTGAATTAGAACCTTATAATACACCAGCACAAGGTATGATGCAACAACAAATGGGTGTGCATATGAATGGATTAAATAATTTATCTAAATTAGGAAGAATGTAAGAAGCTTAAAAATTGAATATTAGTAATTATATTATTATATGATTACTAATAATGTCAATTACAACAAATCGTTTGATGAAAGAATTAAATAAATTATCTTCTACTAAAGATGATGTTATTGAAGTGGTGGAAGATATAAGTACTAATAATTTTAAAGAAACCTCGCAAATTATTATTGAAAGACCTGCTAATATTATGGAATGGAAACTTAAAATTAAAGGACCATCTGATTCACCCTATGAGAAGGGTATATTTGATATGTTATTGCGATTTGATTCTGACTATCCATTTAAACCACCGTCATTAAAATTTATGAAAGCACTCTATCATCCAAATATTTATCGAGATGGTAAAATTTGTATTGATATTCTTCAACCAAATGAGTGGGTCTCTACACAAACTATTAGAACTATTATGCTTTCTATTATTTCTCTTTTATGTGATCCTAATCCGGATTCTCCTGCAAATCGTGAAGCAGCAGAATTATATATTAAAAATAAAGAACAATATAATATAAAAGTTATTGAATCGATTACAAAATTATAGTTTATGTTTTAGTAATAAATATTTTTGTTTATATTTATTTAATTCTTCTTTTATTAATCTAATTTTCATAATTATTATATTATAGAATATACTATTGTTTGCATTAGATATAATAATCTAATCATACAATTTAAAATCAGGAATATTAATAATGTCACCAATAATATAAATCTCATTATCTAGTTTAATAAAATTATTATTAGCATCTTTTTCTACTCTTCCTACTGGAAAATTCAACTCTAAATCATATACTACACCTGATTCTTCATTAAACCAATAATAATTTTCTTGTGAATATGAATTATCATTAAATTTCTTTACAGCTTTGATTTTTAATACTTTAATCTTAATTCTATTAGATTCTTTTGAATTCATACCATTATCAATCTTCATATCATTATCTATATTATTCATAAAAGCAGGTCCAATTGGTTTTTCAAATAATGTATCTTCATTAAATTGAAAACATTTATATTTACTACCCATCATATTATGAGCCTTGAATAGTTCACAATCAACAGCTGCCTCTTTAACTGCATCAATAAATGACAATAATAAGTTATTTTTCTTACGTGATATATCTTCCATCTTTTCATCAGTTGTTATTTTTTTATTATTACGAACCATCTTATATCTAAATACATCTACCTTACGTTCTTCTTGTGGCAAATCTTTATGTTGACAGAAACGTAGCGCACGACCAATAACTTGCTCAATACGAACTTCATTCCAATAAGGTTCTACGATATGTACTTGTCTAACATTATTCAAGTTAATACCTTCTGTACCGGCTGGAGAAATCATAATAATTTTGCAATATTTACCATATTTATTTTCACTCTTATTGAAAATTTTTTTATTAATCTTACGAACATCTCTTTCTACTCCACCGTGAAATTCACAATATCTTAAACCATCTTTTTCTAATTTCTTTTCAGGTTCTAGGATATCTTTATTAAATTCCTTATCATCATCAATACTAAGAAAACCAAAAAAACTTAAATAAACTTTTAATAATTGTAAACCCTCCATTTCTACATAGTTGGAATAAATCATAACTGTACCCTTTGTCTTTAATATATTAAAAATAATTCTAATAAATTTAGGACTACACATATTCATATTAATTAATAAAGTACTCTTTTTCTTCTCTTTCTCCATAAAATCACTAAAACTACCATCATAATCTGTTCTAAATTTTTTTATATCGTCCATAATTGTATATTTATTCTCTTTATCAATTCGCAATGACTCTTTAAGATACTCAATAAATGCATTTACAAAAGTGCGAGTAGCTTTCATATATTCCATTATTTCAGCTTTACTTTTAGTTATCTCCTTCTTTTTTTCTAAATTTTTACCTTCTGTAATAACAACTGCATCAGTTTCTTTGATTCTGAAATGACTTGGACGAGGACGTTTCTCACCATTTACTTTTTCATCAATATTAGGGAAAACAAAATTACATGATTGCCTAGTATATGATGCATAGGTTGACATTTGATCACCCACTTTACCACGAGACATTTTAAGTCTTAATTTTTCTTTTTGTTCTTCTATTTCTTCATAATATTTATAAATTTCTTCGTGATATTTCTCCATTGGAATATTAACATAATGAACTGTTTTAGAAGCAAATTTATCAGGAGTTGCACCAATATAATATGATACTAATCCAAGAATACGACGTTGAAACATATTTTTTGCATTCTCATTTAGTGATGCAAAATTTGCAGATGAAATAAAAAGCTGTTGAAAAATACTTTCAGATGTTGGGAATGAACCAGGTCTCAATAAATTAAAAATAAGAGCAAACTCAAATGGATTATTGACAACAGGAGTAGCTGATAATAATACAATACGAGTGTTAGAGTTATCTTTCTTTTCTTGTTGGATATAATCATAAATAGTCTGTGCACGTTTACCCTTCTTACCAGAAACATTATTATACACATTATTCATAAAACGATGTGCTTCATCAATAATAAATACTGATGTTTTATTAGAATCTGCTTTCTTTACTTTTTCCAGAAAATCACGATCTGCAATAGGTGAATCATAATGAATAAAAATAATATTTTTAAAACGTTTTTCATATTCTGTTTTTGATATAAATGATTTGATATCTTTTAGCCAGGGATCATCATGTAATGATGCAGGAATAATTAAAAATATGTTCCATTTAGGAGTATAATTAAATAATACATTATAAATATTAATAGCAGTATATGTTTTACCTGCACCAACACCATGATAGACTAGGATATCTTTGAAAGGTGATGTATAATTTAAAAACTGTCCTACAAATTCCTGATATTTTGTAATACCAAAAACTCTCTTTTCATTACAAGGATCATCTCCCTCTTTTCTAATAATTTCTGGTAATATATATTTTTTAAAATTTTTCATAATCCAAGATGGAAATATTCTACCATTTTGTTCTAAATTAATATTTGACATTATAATTAATTTAGATAAAAAATATTGATAACATCAATTTTATAATAATATTAATTAAATTAGTAATCGGTATGGTCACAATTTTATCATCTTATAAAAATATTAAGAACTAGTATGATTCATTTTTAACATTATACAAAAACTAATTTAATTGAGCGAATCTAAGTTCGGAGTCTGAATATATTATAGTATCTGCTTCGGTAATTTCTATTATTTCCCATATATAACATAATTCAATATGTTGATTATTATTTATGTAAATATGTTGAATGATACTATTATGAGTTTGGTTATTTGGTAATGATTTTAAATATTTTATATATTCAATACCTATTTTTTTATTTAATTGAGAATATATATTATTTAATATAGTCATTATATTACTATCTTCTTTTTCTAATAAAGGAAATGTAGTGAACATAAAATTAATAAAATTATTTAGTTCATGAGTCATAGTATTAAATTTATCATATAATATGGCTACCCATTTTTCTAATATATTGCATCCTGTAATTGTTTTATAAAAAGTAGCATCTTTCATAACTCCTGGATTATCATAAAAATATTCTTTGATAGTATCGCACCACATACTATTATCCATGTACTGATGTAATCTAGAATGTACTATAGTATTATCCTCACTAAATAGAATATGTAAGATTCTTAATATACAAATTTCAAAACTATTATTTGTACACATGATTGGTTCTAATAAATCAGTATTATTATTGTTAGCAAGCATATCATCTGATGCAGAACTTGTAGATGAATCGGTTTCTGACATTTACTTTGATAAAAGTAAATCTCTTTATATAATAATTTAATAATTTAATAATTTAATAATTTAATAATTTAATAATTTAATAATTTAAAATTAAAATATATAGTATTATAATGCTTAATTACGCTGTTGAATTTATTGGAACTTTTGTTTTCCTTACTGCTATCCTTATGGCAACTGCTAAGGGTTCATCAATGGGCTCTATCGCTCCTCTTATAATTGGTATTGCATTAATCGGTTGTATCGGTGCTTTTGGTTCTGTAAGTGGTGGTCACTTTAATCCCAGTGTTACCGCAATGTTTTTCGCTAAAGGTGACATAAAACAAAATGATGCAATTGTATACATTGGTGCTCAAATTGCAGGTGGTTTAGCTGCTTGGAAATTTTTCACAGAAACCCAATCCAAATCAGAAGCTAAATAAATTTATTTTTTTATAATTTAAAAAATTAAAAATCTATATAATATAGTTATCATGTTTTCCATAATATTATAAATATTATTTATTTATAATATATAGTATAATGAAAAGATATATAGATAGTGTACCTGAAACATTATTAAATAATAATGGTGAAAAACAATATGCAGTTACTACATTATTAATGATTAATGATGATTATTTACCTGGATGTATTACTTTAGCTTATTCAATAGAATGTGCTAATAAAAAATTAAGAAAAGAAATTGATTTAATATGTATGGTTACACATGATATATCATATGAAGCAAAACAAGATTTATTACAATATTATGATAAAGTTATTGATATAGAATATATTGAAATTGGAATAGAAAATATTAAACATTCTAAAGAAAAAATAAAATATATATATTCTAAAGCATTTACCAAAATTAATTGCTTAAAATTAACTAATTATAAAAAAATATTACAAATAGATGTTGATATGATTGTTATTAAAGAAACTTTTTTTAATTTATTTAATATTAATACACCTGCATCACCGTTTGTTGGTTGTTTAGTATTTTATAAAAAAGATATTATAAAATATTATAAAAAAATATATGAAAAATATTTAAGTAATGGATTACTTATTCCAAAAAAATTATATGATATAAATTGTTCAAAATTATATAAAAAAAATAATATTGATAAAATGTCTTATTTAGGTATTGAATCAACTATTATATTATTAGAACCAAATATTGACGATTATAATAATATAATAAATATGATGAAAGAAAATAAAATAATTTTTACACCTTTGCACATTTAAAACGCCGATTTTTTAAATATGTAAATTATAAATAATTTTTTAATGTTTTTTTTCTATTAGAAGGTTTCTTATGATATTTTTCTGTTCTATTATAAGTTCCTTTAATTATATTTTCATACTTTTCTTTTGGTA
>Ga0164293_10000053_pt1 | contig 70408 bp, 61 predicted proteins | sample GEODES118metaG_FD_111487 | JGI IMG/M metagenome (GOLD analysis project Ga0164293, IMG submission 111487) | Eutrophic lake water microbial communities from Lake Mendota, Wisconsin, USA - GEODES118 metaG | ecosystem: Environmental > Aquatic > Freshwater > Lake | place: USA: Lake Mendota...
AATGGCGCAACCGCCGGATCAAGCTGTTCGATACGGCTGGCATGCGCAAGCGCGCCCGCGTCACCGAAAAGCTGGAAAAGCTTTCCGTGTCGGACGGGCTGCGGGCGGTCCGCTTTGCCGAGGTTGTCGTGGTTCTGCTCGACGCGACCATTCCCTTCGAGAAGCAGGATCTCACCATCGCCGATCTGTGCGAGCGTGAGGGCCGCGCCGTGGTGATCGGCCTCAACAAGTGGGATCTGGTCGCCGACCAGCCTGGACTGCTCAAGCAGCTCCGCGAGGAATGCGACCGCATGCTGGCCCAGTTGCGCGGCGTGCAATGCGTGCCGTTGTCAGGCCTGAGCGGGCAGGGCCTTGACCGGTTGATGGAGGCCGTGATCAAGGCCGCCGACACCTGGAACACCCGCATCTCGACCGCGCGGCTGAACAAGTGGCTGGCCGATGTGCTTTCGCACCATCCTCCGCCAGCGGTGTCCGGGCGGCGCATCAAGATCCGTTACATGACGCAGGCCAAATCCCGTCCGCCGACCTTCGTGCTCTTCGGCAATCAGCTGCTCGATCTGCCGAAGGCCTATTCGCGCTATCTGGTCAACGGCCTGCGCGAGACCTTCAACCTGCCCGGCGTGCCGATCCGCATCAACGTGCGGGCCAGCGACAATCCCTATTCGGACGGGCGCGGCAGCGGCAGCGATCGCGACAAGAACCGGTAAGGCCACAACCCGGCAAAACGGCCTCAGGCCGGCGCTTGCGGGGCCTTGATCATGCCGGTCGGCACGTCGTAGATCATGCCGCTCTTCGTCCAGCCAGGTGACAGGAGGTCGGCAATGCCGCCAGCCACCTCTTCGGGTGTGCGCAGGGTCTTGGGATCCTCGCCCGGCATCGCCTCTGCCCGCATGCGGGTTCGCAGTGGGCCGGGATTGACCAGCATCACGGTCATCGCGGTAGTGGCCGTTTCGGAGGCATAGGTCCGTGCCAGCGCCTCGACGGCGGCCTTGGAGACCGCGTAGGGGCCCCAATATGCCGTGCACTTGTGCGCCGCGCCGGAACTGACAAAGGCCGCGCGCCCTGCGTCAGACGCCCTGAGCAGGCCATCCATCGCCTTGATCAGACGCCAGTTCGCCGTGACATTTGTCTCCATCACGGCGTGCCACTCCTTGGGCAGCACATGGCCCAGCGGCGACAGCGGCCCCAGCATGCCGGCATTGCCGAACAGGATGTCGAGTCGGCCCCAGCGCGCGGCAATCGCCTCGGCCAACCGGTCGAGCGCCTCAAAATCGGTGAGGTTGAGCGGCACCAGGGTCGCACTGCCGCCCAGCGCGTTGATTTCGTCATCGAGGTCTTCCAGCGCGCCCTGGGTGCGGGCCAGCGCAACCACATGCGCCCCGCGGCGGGCAAGCTCCATTGCCACGGCGCGGCCGATGCCGCGCGATGCGCCGGTGACGAGGGCAACACGATCCTTGAGAATGGCCACTTTCTGCTGCTCCTCAGCCCGCTTCGGCCAGAAGGGACAATTGCTGCTTGCTGTCGCCGGTCTGGTCGGTCAGGCCGGTGGGATAGTCCCCCGTAAAGCAGTGGTCGGTGAACTGCGGGCGCAAGCTGTCCCGTCCGCCCGCATGGCCCATGGCGCGGTAGATGCCGTTGACCGACAGGAAGGCCAGCGTATCGCAGCCGATGAAGGCACGCATCTCTTCGAGCGAATGGGTTGCGGCGAGAAGGTTGTCCTTCTGCGGCGTGTCGATGCCGTAATAGTCAGGATGCGTGATCGGGGGCGATGAAATACGGAAATGCACTTCGCGGGCACCCGCCTCGCGCATCATCTTGACGATCTTGACCGAGGTCGTACCGCGCACGATGGAATCATCGAGCAGCACGATGCTCTTGCCGGCCACCACGCTGCGATTGGCGCTGTGCTTCATGCGCACGCCCAACTCGCGCACCGATTGGGTCGGCTGAATGAAGGTGCGGCCGACATAGTGGTTGCGGATGATGCCAAGCTCGAACGGGATGCCGCTGGCATGGGCATACCCCAACGCCGCGGGTACGCCGGAATCCGGCACCGGGACCACCACATCAGCATCGGCGGGAGCTTCGGCGGCCAGTTCCGCGCCCATTCGCTTGCGCCGTTCGTAAACACTGACGCCCTTCATCAGCGAGTCGGGCCGCGCAAAATAGATCGCTTCGAAAATGCACGGACGCTCCTGCACGGGCGGGAACGGCTTGTGGCTCTCGATGCCGTCATCGGAGATCACCACGGCCTCGCCATTCTCCACCTCGCGCACGAACTGCGCGCCGATGATGTCGAGGGCGCAGGTCTCGGAGGCGAGGATGAAGCGGCCATCGAGTTCGCCGATCACCAGCGGGCGGATGCCGAGCGGATCGCGCGCGCCGATCAGCTTCTTGTTGGTCAGGCCAACCAGCGAATAGGCGCCCTCGAGCTGGCGCAGCGCGTCGACGAAGCGGTCAATGAAATGCGCCTTGCGGCTGCGCGCCACCAGATGCAGCACGACTTCCGTATCCGAGGTCGACTGGTAGATCGCGCCGTCACGGATGAGTTGGCGGCGCAGGCTGAGCCCATTGGTCAGGTTGCCGTTGTGCGCCACCGCGAAGCCGCCCTGGTCGAGTTCGGCGAACAGCGGCTGGACATTGCGCAGGATGGTTTCGCCCGTGGTCGAATAACGTACATGGCCGATGGCTCCGAGGCCAGGAAGACGGTCGATAACCCTCTTGTCCGAGAACGTATCGCCCACCAGCCCAAGCCGGCGCTCGGAGTGGAAGCGGCCCGCATCGAAGCTGACGATGCCGGCTGCCTCCTGCCCACGGTGCTGGAGAGCGTGCAGGCCTAGAGCGGTGATTGCAGCGGCATCGGGATGGCCGAAGATGCCGAACACGCCGCACTCCTCGCGCAGCCTGTCGCCATCGACATCGCTTGCGGGATTGCCTGCCAGATTGCCTGCTCCTGCCATCAGATCCACCTCAACCCCCGCTTCAGTGATCATACCCATGTCCGATCGCACCGGTCATGGCGTGCCCGGATCAGGGCCGTGCCGGTTGGGCACCTTGCCTCTGCGCATTGTCGATGGTCCGCTGGAGAGCCGCGCGATCAACCTGCGCCCCTTGCGTCGGTGCCGGCGCTTCGGTGCGGCGCTGCGGCGGCGCAACCGTGCCGGGCGGGCGCGGCTCTTCCGTAGGTGCATCGGTCGGCGCGCCGGTCTTCGGTGCGAAATTCTTGATGAAGCTGGTATCGATATCCTGCGGCAGCATCGAAAGCAGCGACTTCCCGGATGATTCAAGCAGGGGCTTGGTCTTCGCGTCGCGCACCCAATCCGGCTGGCGGCTGTCCGGAACCAGCGTGGTCCACAGCAGGAAGCCGACAACGGCCAGCAGCACGCCGCGCGCCGCCCCGAAGGCCAGGCCCAAGGTGCGGTCCAGCGCGCCGATCCGCGAATCAAGCACGAAGTCCGAGATGCGCGCGGTGATCAGCGAAACGATCACAAGCGTGACGAGGAAGATCGCCGCAATCGCGATCACGAGAGCGATGGTGTCCTGCTTCACATGCTGCTTGACGAAGGGCAGCAGCATCGGGTGCAGGCTCCAGGCCGCGACAGCTGCCGCCACCCAGGAGGCAATCGACAGAACTTCGCGCGTGAAACCCCGCACGGCTGCCAGAAGAGCAGACAGTACGACCGCACCAAGGACGATCAGATCAAGAATGGTCAAGGACATGGGAAAGTTCGCCGCTTCTGGAACCGGGACACGCCAGCGCGTCGAAACCGGCGCTGCAACGTCTCGTCTATAACTGCTGTTCGGGTCTGCGTCACGTCTTGCCGCTTATGTTTCCTCATCTGTGCGTGATGTTCGCTGCGACCGCTTCGGGCTCCGTGCAGCGATCGACGCCACCAGTTCCGAGACATGCGGCGTCGCGGTCAGGCGCATGCCCCGCATGTCTGTCGCATCGGCGGCGGCCGGCGCAACGACGGCCGCAAAGCCGAGCTTGCCAGCCTCCTTGATGCGGGCGCTCGCCAGCGAAACAGGCCTGACCGCACCAGACAGCGCAATTTCGCCAAAGAACACGGCATCCGGCGGCAAGACCGCCCCGGTCATCGAGGAAATCAGCGCCGCCGCCACGGCGAGGTCGGCAGCGGGCTCCTGCACGCGCAGTCCGCCCGCCACGTTGAGATAGACATCGTGGCCGGACAGGCGCAGCCCGCCATGCGTTTCGAGCACGGCCAGAACCATAGCCAGCCGGCTCGGATCCCAGCCCACTACCGCACGGCGTGGCGTGCCGAGGGCTGTCGGTGCCACCAGCGCCTGGATTTCCACCAGAACGGGGCGGGTGCCCTCCATGCCGGCAAACACCGCAGCGCCCGGTGCCGAGAGGTCACGGCCAGCAAGGAACAGCGCCGAGGGGTTGGCGACCTCCGCCAGCCCGCGCCCGGTCATTTCGAACACGCCGATCTCGTCGGTCGGCCCGAAGCGGTTCTTCTGGGCGCGCAGGACCCGGAAGGCATGACCGCCTTCACCCTCGAAGGAAATCACCGCATCGACCATGTGCTCCACAACCCGGGGGCCGGCGATTTGCCCATCCTTGGTGACATGCCCGACAAGGATCAGGCAGGCCCCGCTGGTTTTGGCGAAGCGGATCAGCGCCTGCGCCGAGCCGCGCACCTGCGTCACCGTGCCGGGCGCGGATTCGACCTCGCCTGTCCACATGGTCTGGATCGAATCGATCACCACCAGCGCCGGCGCGCCGGCCTGTGACAGCGTGGCGATGATGTCCTCGACATTGGTCTCGGCGGCCAGTTCTACTGGCGCATCGATCAGGCCCAGCCGCTCGGCCCTGAGCCTGACCTGCGCCACCGCCTCTTCGCCGGATACATAGACAACCCTATGGCCGGCCTTGGCCAGCGCGCCGCAGGCCTGCGTCAGCAAGGTGGACTTGCCAATGCCGGGATCGCCGCCGATGAGCAGCACCGAGCCGCGCACGAAGCCGCCGCCCGTGACCCGGTCCAGCTCGGCCATGCCCGACAGGGTGCGCGGCGCATCTCGCGTCTCGCCCCTCAGGCTTTCGAGCGCGAACACCCGGCCCTTGGCCCGCCCGGAAGAAGAACGCCCGCCGCCCGGCAGGGGCGGTGCGGCTCCCTCCTCAACGATGGTGCTCCACTCGCCGCAGGCATCGCAGCGCCCCTGCCAGCGCTGGTAGACGGCCCCGCAGTTCTGGCAGTTGAAGGAGGGACCGCGCCGCGCCATCACTGGCCCGAATAGCTGCGCTGGTAACGCCGGCCGAGGCTCGTCAGCATTTCATAGCCCACCGTCTTGGCGCCCGCAGCCACGGTGTCGAGATCGAGCCCGTCGCCGATCAGGACCACCTCGGCCCCGCGCACGCTGTCTGATGCCGGAACATCGCTGACGTCAAGGACGATCAGGTCCATCGAGATGGTGCCAGCAAACGGGCACAGCACGCCGGCGACCAGCGCGTGGCCACCAGGCAGGGCATCGGTATAGCTGGCATTGCGCGGGTAGCCATCAGCATAGCCCAAACAGATCGTGGCCAGCTTGCGTGAGCCGCGTGCGTGCCAGCGGCTGTTGTAGCCCACGCCCTCGCCGTCGGCGACGACGCGCGTTTGCAGGATACGCGCGGTCAGTCGCACCACCGGCTGCATCGGGTTCGGCTGCCCCGGCACCGGGTTGCCGCCATAGAGCGCATATCCCGGGCGGGTCAGGTCATAGGGCGGCGCGATGTCGAGGAAATGGCCCGACGAGTTGAGCAGCGACTTGCCAGCCTCCGGGAACACATCGGCTACGTTGGCAAATCGTGTCACTTGCCTGAGATTGGCCGGATCATCAGGCACTTCAGCTGCACTGAAATGGGTCATCACCAGCCTGATGTCGAGCCGTTCACGTACAGCGCTGTCGATCATGCGCTGCAGGTCACCGCTGCCGAGACCGAGCCGGTTCATGCCAGTATCGACGTGCAGGGCGCATCCCCGGCCGCGGCCTTCCAGCGCCCATTCCGCGATCTCTTCCGGCGCTCCCAACACGGGCCTGGCCCCGATGGCGTGGTAAGCGGATGCAGAGCCGGGCAGCAGGCCGTTGAGGACATAGATCGTGGCCGATGGCGCGACCTTGCGCACACGCCTGGCTTCAGAGAGATGCGCCACAAAGAAGGTGCGGCACCCGGCCCAGCCCAGCGCCGGCACCACCTCCTCGATCCCGCAGCCATAGGCATTGGCTTTGACCACGGCACCGCATTCGGCACTGGGCACACGGCGTGCAAGCCGTCGCCAGTTCTCGGCCAGCGCGTCAAGATCGATCGTCAGATGCGCGCCAAACTCGCTGCCGGAGGCCTGGCTCATGTCATTCGAGCCGCTCGGGCAGATGATCGGCAGCAGCCAGATCGGAGAAGCGCGTCACTTCCGCATCGAACTGGAGTTGCACCGTGCCGGTCGGGCCGTGGCGCTGCTTGCCGATGATCAACTCGGCTTTGCCGTGGATCGAATCCATCTCCGCCTGCCACTTGAAGTGCTCCTCGGTGCCGGGCTTCGGTTCGCGATTCTTCACGTAGTATTCCTCGCGGAACACGAACATGACCACATCGGCATCCTGTTCGATCGAACCTGACTCGCGCAGATCCTGCAATTGCGGGCGCTTGTCATCGCGCGATTCCACCCCGCGCGAAAGCTGGGACAGCGCGATCACCGGCACGTTGAGTTCCTTCGCCAACGCCTTCAGCCCGGTGGTGATCTCCGTTACCTCCTGGACGCGGTTGTCGCCCTTCTTGTTCGAGCCGGACAGCAGTTGCAGGTAATCGATGAACAGGATGTCGAGCCCGCGCTGTCGCTTCAGCCGCCGCGCCCGCGCCACCAACTGGGCGATCGAGATGCCGCCTGTCTGGTCGATGTAGAGCGGCATCTTCTCGATCTGCGCCGCCACATCGGAGAGGCGGAAGAACTCGCTCTCGGTGATCTTGCCCTGGCGGATCTTGTAGGACGAAATCGCCGACTGCTCCGCGACGATGCGGGTCGCCAACTGTTCCGCCGACATTTCGAGTGAGAAAAACCCGACAATCGCGCCGTTGGTGGTCTTCAGGGTGCCGTCGGGCAGGCGCTCGGAGGCATGCGCTTTGGCCATATTGAAGGCGATATTGGTGGCCAGCGAGGTCTTGCCCATGGCCGGGCGGCCCGCGATGATGATCAGGTCGGAATTCTGGAAGCCGCCCATGCGCTGGTCGAGATCGCGCAGTCCGGTGGCAATGCCAGACAGCCCGCCATCGCGCTCATAGGCCCGCGCCGCCATGTCGATCGCCGTGGTGATGGCGCTCGAAAACGGTTGGAAGCCACCCTCGTAGCGGCCCTTCTCGGCCAGAGCGAACAGCTTGCGCTCGGCCTCCTCGATCTGATCGCGCGGTGGGGCATCGACCGGTGAGTCATAGGCGGTGTTGACCAGTTCCTCGCCAACCGTGATCAGGTTGCGGCGAATGGCGAGATCATAGATCGTCTGGCCGTAATCTTGGGCGTTGATGACTGTCGTGGCCTCTGCCGCCAGACGGGCCAGATACTGAGAGACCTTGAGCCCGCCAAGATCGTCATCCTGCAGGAAGGTCTTGAGTGTGATCGGCGTGGCGATCTTGCCGGCGCGGATCAGGCTGGCCGTGGTCTCGTAGATCTTGAGATGAACGGGCTCGAAGAAGTGCTCCGGCAGCAGGAAGTCCGAAACCCGGTAGAAGGCGTCGTTGTTGACCAAGATCGCGCCCAGCAGCGCCTGCTCCGCCTCGATGTTGTGCGGCGCGACGCGATAGGTCTTCTCGTCAACTGAATCGAGTTTTGCCGCCAGAGCGGTCACGGTCGCCATTGTCCAGCCCAATCGCAGTTGTTGGTTCGAAGCCCGCGATGCTCAGACCATCCCTTGCGGCAAAAGGACAGTGAAAATCAGGGCCCATCGATTCGTGCCCGGTGATCCTACCGCAATCCACAGCCTGCGACTCGAAAGGCCGCCCGGAGGCGGCCTTTGCTGGAGTGTGGCCAATTCGCCGCATGGCCCTGAGGTATGGGGAGCAAAGCCATTGAGGTGGCTCCCGTTGCCTCACATTTCGGCGTTGGGGCCGGCTTCGGCAAGTGCAGCGCCGACTTCGAGGCCGAGATCGTCGAGGTTGAACTCCTCGCGTACCGAGGCCACTTCGCCGCGTGCCTGACGTTCGGCTTCCTCGGCGCTGCGGGCCACGTTGACGGTGATCTTGGCATCGACCTCCGGGTGCAGCACAACCGCGATTGTGTACAGGCCGAGGGTCTTGATCGGGGCATTGATCACCACCTGACCCTTGTCGACGCTGAAGCCGGCTTCGGTCAGCGAAGCGGCAATGTCACGCGCCGTGACCGAGCCGTAGAGCGAGCCGGATTCGCCAGCCTGACGAATCAGCACGTAGCTGGTGCCGTCGAGCTTCTCGGCGACTGCGGCTGCTTCGCCCTTCGCTTCGAGGTTGCGCGTTTCAAGCTGGGCGCGCTGATCGGCGAAGCGCTGCTTGTTGGCAGCGGTAGCGCGCAGCGCCTTGCCGCGCGGCAGCAGGAAATTGCGGCCATAGCCGTCACGGACGCGGACGACTTCGCCCATCTGGCCGAGCTTGGCAACGCGTTCGAGCAGGATCACTTCCATGGGGGTCTCTCCTTGGGGTTCGTCTGAAATCAGGTGTCGGATCAGATCGGGGTGGGGGTTGAAGGTGGCGGGGAGCTGCGCCGTGCCCTGAGGCGCAGCAGGCAATCGACAAAACCGAACACGGCAATCAGCGGCAGCAGGATGGTCCCGCCGATGACCAGCCCGAGATAGACAGCAACCAGCAACCCTCCGCGCATGGGCTTGCCCATGGACATCTCATGGATGCCGGCAAGGCCATTGAGCATGAAGCCCGAAAGGGCAGCGCCAAGGATGGCCATGCCGAAGAAGCCGAAGAAGCCGGGCAGGAAGGCCAGAACCAGCGCGGCAGCGGTGACGGCAAGCGCCTCCTGCGGCAGATTCGTGGCGGGAAGGAGCGGCCATGGCCGTGGCAGGCGACCAGACAGGTGCACCGCCTTGGCCGCCATCCACAGGTTGGCCGCCAGCATCGGCACGAACGCCGCCCCGGCCACGAACGGGGCCCAGACCGCAAGCGCCGCTGCCACATCCTCGACGGTAAAGCCGGAAGGCAGGTTGGGCGGCGGCATGCCGGGCACGGCGCCGGACAGCACGGCGGTGATCGAACGCTGCATGGCAACACGGTAGGCCTCATGATCGCCGGCGACAGCGATGGCACCCATCAAGGTCACCAGGGCTGAGGTGCCGATCACCCAGAGCAGCAGTCGGCCGGCCGGATACCATTCGGTCGTGCCATTCTGATCGGTGCGACCCAGCAGGGCCTGATAGGAAATCGCCCAGGCCGGCAGCGCGATGCCAATCGCGAAGGCAAGCCCTGCCTGATAGCGCAGCGCCAGCGCGATCGCCGCCGCGCCGGCAACAGCTGCGACCAACCCCGACAGGTGCCGCCAGCCGAGGGCCACAATGAAAACGGGAAGAGGTGCTGCGTAGGACAGCAGAAAGGCCAGTGGCGATCCTGTGATCACCACCGCAAACAGCAATGCGGAAACGAGGCCTGCGCCGATACCGGCGACGATGAAGCTCATGGTCTGTCCTGCTGTCCCGCAACTCGGGCATGTCCGGTGCGGTGAGAAGCGTTTTGCTTCAACGAACCCGGCAGGTTTTCACCGCCGGGCGACGTGGGGGCGTCCGTGCGCGACGTGCACGGACCGAGTTTGCGATCAGCTGATCACGTAAGGCAGAAGGCCGAGAAAGCGCGCGCGCTTGATGGCGGTTGCCAGTTCGCGCTGCTTCTTGGCGCAAACGGCCGTGATGCGCGAAGGGACGATCTTGCCACGCTCGGAGATGTAGCGCGACAGCAGCTTGACGTCCTTGTAGTCGATCTTAGGAGCGCCTTCGCCCGTGAACGGGCAGGACTTGCGGCGGCGGAAAAAAGGACGGCGTGCACCAGCGGTCATGATCAGAACTCCTCGCCAACTTCTTCTTCGTCACGGCGGCGCGGCGGACGGTCATCGCCGAAGCGCTCACGATCGCGGCGCTCGTCGCGCTCGCGCTTCTGGAGCATGGCGGACGGGCCGTCCTCGTGCTCTTCGACGCGGATCGTGATGAAGCGCAGCACGTCTTCGCTCAGACGCATCTGCCGCTCCATTTCAGCAATTGCCGAAGGAGGGCAGGCGATGTTCATCAGCGAATAGTGGGCCTTGCGGTTCTTCTTGATGCGGTAGGCGAGGGACTTGACGCCCCAGTATTCCACCTTGCCGACGGTGCCGCCGCCGGTTTCGATGATGCCCTTGTACTGTTCGATCAGGGCCTCGACGGCCTGCGCGCTCACGTCCTGGCGCGCCATGAAGATATGTTCGTAAAGATGAGCCATTGGCCTTCCTTCTGTTTCAACGCTGCCGCCCGGCGCAAAGCCCTTCGAGCCAAATCCCATGCGGGAGAACCCGCGCGGAAGGCCCGATTTGCTGTCGAAGGCGGAAACAAGGAGTGTCGGGGCCTAACCCCTCGCGTGACTGACAACGGATGTCACACGCACTCTTTCAGCCTCCGGCCGAGGCAATCATTGCGCAGCAGATACATGAGCCCGTGCGGCAATGCAACATGCCATGCACCAGCCGGCGGTCTTGCCAAGCGGTCTGCCACGCTGCGAGTGGGTCTTTATCTTTCAAATATGCCGCAATCACGGTCCTTGACGCGCATCGGCAAAACCGTCACTTCCCCGCCACCTGTTGCGCAAGGATTGTCCCTTTCATGACCACCGCATTGATCTTTCCGGGCCAAGGCAGCCAGGTTGTTGGCATGGGCAAGGCGCTGGCCGACGCCTTTCCAGTTGCCGCGTCGGTCTTTCACGAGGTCGATGAGGCGCTTGGCCAGAAGCTGTCCGCCATCATGTGGGATGGCCCCACCGAGGCCCTGACGCTGACCGCCAATACCCAGCCCGCCCTGATGGCGGTTTCGGTGGCTGTGACCCGTGTCCTGCAAGCCGAGGCCGGCCTTGATCTGGCGCGCGACATCGCTTTCGTCTCCGGTCACTCGCTAGGCGAGTATTCGGCGCTGGCCGCTGCCGGCACGTTTTCGGTGGCGGACGCAGCGCGCCTGCTGCGCATTCGCGGCGACGCCATGCAGAAGGCCGTTCCGGCAGGCGAGGGGGCCATGGCTGCCCTGATCGGCGTCGAGCTTGATGTCGCCCGCGAGATCGCGGCGGACGCGAGCCAGGGCGAGGTCTGTGAGACGGCCAACGACAATGGCGGCGGGCAGGTGGTGCTGTCGGGCTCAAAGGCTGCCGTCGAACGCGCCATCGCGCTGGCCACTGGCCGCGGTGTGCGCCGCGCGGTCCTGCTGCCCGTCTCCGCTCCGTTCCATTGCGCACTGATGCAGCCCGCTGCCGACGCCATGCAGGCGGCCTTGGCCGTTGTGGCCATGCAGGCGCCAGCCGTTCCGGTGATGGCCAATGTCGGCGCAGCGCCCCTGTCCGATCCGGCCGCCATCCGCGCCAGCCTCGTGGCGCAGGTCACCGGCACCGTGCGCTGGCGTGAATGCGTTGCTGCCATGGCGGCAGCCGGCGTCGGCCAGTTTCTGGAACTGGGCGCTGGCAAGGTTCTCACCGGCCTTGGCAAACGCATTGCCGCCGACGCCAGCTTTTCGGCCATCGGCGGGCCGGATGAGATTGCAGCCCATATCGCTAAGCGCAACTGAAGGATGACAACCATGTTCTCTCTGGCAGGCAAGACGGCGCTGGTTACCGGAGCGACCGGCGGCATCGGCGGCGCGATCGCGCGGGCCTTCGCTGCGCAAGGCGCTCGCGTCGCCGTCTCCGGCACGCGCATCGAGGTGCTTGAGGCACTGGCAGCCGAACTGGGCAACGGGGCGGTCGCGCTGCCCTGCAATCTTTCCGATCCGGCCTCGGTCGAAGCTCTGGTGCCGGCTGTCGAGGCGGCGTTGGGCCAACTCGACATTCTCGTCAACAATGCCGGCATCACCCGCGACAACCTCTTCCTGCGTATGAAGGACGAGGAATGGGATCAGGTCATCGCGGTCAATCTCACGGCCTCTTTCCGGCTGATGCGCTCGGCAGTGAAGGGCATGATGCGCCGCCGCTCCGGCCGCATCATCTCGATCGGCTCGGTTGTCGGCACCACCGGCAATCCGGGGCAAGGCAACTATGCCGCCTCCAAGGCCGGTCTGATCGGCATGTCCAAGGCGCTCGGGGCCGAGGTCGCCAGCCGCGGCGTCACTGTCAACGTGATTGCACCCGGCTTCATCGAGTCGCCCATGACGGACGGTCTGAACGACAAGCAGCGCGAGGCGATCCTCGGCAATGTTCCCATGGGCCGGCTCGGGACCGGCCCGGACATTGCCGCCGCAGCCGTGTTCCTGGCCAGCCCGGAAGCGGCCTACCTGACCGGTCAGACGCTGCACGTGAATGGCGGAATGGCAATGATCTGAAAGGCTTGCGTCGGAAGGCCAGGTTCTCCCCAGCCTTCGGCGAAACGGCTCGCCAGCGCCAACCCGGCATGCTATTCAGCCGAAGAGTGGGTGCAAGGGCTTGACGCGCGCCCCTGTGTTGGGCTTTTGCAGCACTGTCGACAACAGGACGGGGTCAGCCGCATCCGGCTTTCCGGCCACCAGAACAATCACACGCGGCAGCTTGCAGCGTAAAACAAAGTGAAGAGGACGTGTCCATGAGCGATGTCGCGGAACGCGTGAAGAAGATCGTCGTTGAGCACCTCGGCGTCGATGCCGAGAAGGTTGTCGCCGGCGCGAACTTTATTGATGACCTGGGCGCTGACTCCCTCGACACGGTCGAACTCGTCATGGCGTTCGAAGAAGAATTCAACGTCGAGATCCCGGACGATGCCGCAGAAACCATCGTCACCGTTGGCGACGCCGTGAAGTTCCTCGAAAAGAGCGCTGCAGCCTGACAGGCAGCGCCGACCCGTCCACATTCTCCAACTGTTGATACGGAGCTCGAACGATGCGGCGCGTCGTCGTGACGGGATTGGGAGCAGTTTCACCGCTTGCCTGCGGCGTCGAAAAGACGTGGTCGCGCCTTCTCGCTGGCCAAAGCGCGGCGCGGCCCATCACCAGCTTCGATGCCAGTGATCTGCCAGCCCGGATCGCCTGCACCGTGCCACGCGGTGACGGCACGGACGGTACCTACAATCCAGACCAGTGGATGGAGCCGAAAGAGCAGCGCAAGGTCGATGAGTTCATCGTCTTTGCCATGACTGCCGCCCGGCAGGCGTTGACCGACGCCAACTGGAAGCCCGAAAGCTACGAGGACCAGACCCGCACCGGCGTCATGATCGGTTCTGGCATTGGCGGCATCGGCGGCATCTACGAGGGTTCGCTCGTCCTCCACGAGAAGGGTCCGCGCCGGCTCTCGCCATTCTTTATCCCCGGGCGTCTGGCCAACCTCGCATCGGGCTATGTCTCGATCGAGCATGGGCTCAAGGGGCCCAACCACGCCGTGGTCACGGCCTGCTCGACCGGCGCGCACGCGATTGGCGATGCCGCCCGCATGATTGCGCTTGGCGATGCCGAGGTCATGCTCGCGGGTGGGACGGAGTCCTCCATCAACCGGATCGGCATTGCCGGCTTCTGCGCCTGCCGCGCGCTCTCGACCGGCTACAACGACACACCCGAAAAAGCCTCCCGCCCCTATGACAAGGGCCGCGACGGCTTCGTCATGGGTGAGGGCGCGGCGGTGCTGGTGCTCGAAGACATGGAGCACGCCCTGCTGCGCAATGCCCGGATATACGCCGAGGTGATCGGCTATGGCATGTCCGGCGACGCCTATCACATCACCTCGCCATCGGAAGACGGAGACGGTGCCTTCCGCTGCATGACGGCTGCCCTTAAGCGGGCCGGCATTTCGGCCGGCGACATCGACTACATCAATGCCCACGGTACTTCGACGCCCCTCGGCGACGAGATCGAGCTTCGGGCCATCGAGCGCCTTGTTGGCGCCCATGCCGACAAGGTTGTGATGTCGTCGACGAAGTCGGCGATCGGCCATCTGCTCGGCGCAGCCGGCGCCATCGAGGCAGTCTTCTCCATTCTGGCGATCCGCGACGGCATCGCGCCTGCCACGCTCAACCTGGATGATCCGTCTGTCGAGACATCGATTGATCTGGTGCCGCATACCCCTCGCAAGCGCCGGATCGATGTGGCATTGTCGAACTCGTTTGGTTTTGGCGGCACCAATGCATCGCTCGTGTTCCGACGCTTTGCGGCGTGAGCCGCAACCCGGCATGGCGATGAGCGAGCTTTGGCCACATTCCAGGCTGACAATAGCTGACGATGCCCACGCCGGCAGCGGCGTGGGCCTGGAAAACCATAAACAGGCTGAGAGCACGCGATGAATGGCAAGCCTGCAAACGGGCGCGGATCGGACATCGCCGAGATGAGCCAGCGGGCATCGCCGCGCAGCCCGTCCGAGGCAATGAAGCCGAGCGCGCCGCCGCCGCCCCCGAAGAAGACACGCCGGCGCCGTAGCGGTTTCATCGGCTTTCTCAGTGCGTTGTTCACCCTTGGCCTGCTCGGCGCCATCATCATTGGCGGATCGTTCGTCGTGATCCAGCGACAGGCGGCCGAGCCTGGCCCCCTTGCGGTCGACAAGGCGCTGGTCGTGCCGCCCGGGAGCGGCCTTGCCGACATCGCCGAGCAGCTTGACCGCGAGGGCGTCATCCGCAATCCGCTGATGTTCCGCATCGCCGGCTACATCTCCGGCGCCTGGTCGCAGTTGCGGGCGGGCGAATACCTGTTCAAGGCCAACATCAGCCCGCGCGAAGCGCTCGATGTGCTCACCAGCGGCAAGCCGGTGCTGCATTCCGTGCTGATACCCGAGGGCCTGACCAGCGAGCAGATTGTGGCGCGGCTCAAGGAAAACGACCTGCTGTCCGGCGACATCCTCCAGACGCCCCGCGAGGGTGCACTGTTGCCCGACACCTACAGGATCGAGCGCGGCACCACCCGCCAGCGCCTGATCCAGACCATGGCCGAGAAACAGCGCGAGGAACTGAACCGCATCTGGGCGCGCCGCGTGGCCGATCTGCCGATCAAGACGCCGCAGGAACTGGTCACACTCGCCTCAATCGTCGAGAAGGAGACAGGCCGTGCCGATGAGCGGCCGCGTGTCGCCGGCGTTTTCGTCAACCGGCTCAACCGGCGCATGAAGCTGCAATCGGACCCGACCATCGTCTACGGGCTGGTGGGTGGCAAGGGCACGCTTGGCCGCGGCATCCTGCGCACCGAGATCACCCAGCCAACGGCCTACAACACCTATGTCATCGATGGGCTGCCGCCCGGTCCGATCGCCAATCCGGGGCGCGCCGCCATGGAAGCGGTCGCCAACCCGTCCCGCACGCGCGACCTGTTCTTCGTCGCTGATGGCACCGGCGGGCATGCCTTTGCCGAGACGCTCGACCAGCACAACCGCAATGTCGGGCGCTGGCGGCAGATCGAGGCCTCGCGCCGTGAAGCTGGCCGGCCATCGCCGGAAGCCAGCGTCGACCGCGCCGAGCCGCCGCCCACACCACCGGCAACCGCGCCGACGGCGACCCCGGGCAGCGTGCCTGCGGAGCGTCGCACGGAGACATCCGATCCGGCAGCGCCGCGCGCGGCATCGTTCGCCGATCAAGAGCAGCCACTTGACCTTGAGACCTTCCCCGTGCCTGCCAGCCGCCGTGCCGGCATGAACCAGCCCACGCCGCAGCCATTGCGAGCGACACCTGCAGCTCCGCAGGCGGCGGGCCTGCCGGGGCAGCCCCGCCCGCGTGGTTTCGATGCGTCGGAGGGCACGACCCGCGATCCCTTGCTGAACCGCACCTTCGATCTCAACTCGTCCAAGGCAATTCCTGCGCTACGGCCTTAGGCGGCGCGCGAAAAGCATTGCCGTCCTTTCAACGCATGCTCTACGGTCCGCCCGTGAAGAGGCGATTCCGGACCATTTTCCCATGATTTCCAGCATGACAGGCTTCGCGCGCGAAGCAGGGGCAGCCGGCACCCTGAACTGGGCCTGGGAACTCAAGTCAGTCAATGGACGCAATCTCGATGTGCGCGTGCGCGTGCCCCCTGGCTTCGATGCGGTCGGCGAGGAGGCGCGCAAACAGGTTAGCGCAGCGCTCACGCGTGGCGCGGTTCAGGTTGGCCTCACGGTGCAGCGCGTCGAAGCCCGCCGGACGGCGGTGCGCATCAACACCGAGGTGCTGATGTCGCTGGCCGATGCGATCCGGGAGCTCCCGCCCGGGCTGCCATTCCAGCCGGCTACGATGGACGGGTTGTTGCAGGTGCGCGGCGTCGTCGAGGTCGACGATCAGGACGAGCAGGATCTCGGCGCTCTTCTCCAGCCCGATCTGGTGGCGGCGATCAGCCGTGCTGCCGCCGCGCTCGCACTGGCCCGGCGGCAGGAAGGCACAGTGCTGGGCGAGGTGCTGTCCACACAACTGGCCCGCATGCGGGAGCTTGTGGCGCAGGTTGAAGATCATCCGGCCCGCACGGTTGACGCCATCAGGGCACGCCTCACCGTGCAGGTGAAAGCGATCATGGATGGGCAGGCCAGTCTTGATCCGGCGCGGCTTCATCAGGAAGCGGCCTTGCTGGCCACGCGCGCCGATGTCCGCGAGGAGCTCGATCGTCTCAAGGCGCACATTGATGCGAGCGCAGCCTTGCTGGCTGAAGGTGGGGCCATTGGCCGCAAGCTTGATTTTCTGGCGCAGGAATTCGGGCGTGAGGCGAGCACGCTGTGTGCCAAGGCCAACCATGTCGAGTTGTCGCGCATCGGGCTGGAACTCAGGGCGCTGGTCGACCAGTTCCGCGAGCAGGCGCAGAACGTGGAGTAAGCCGGATGTCTGCCATTCCCCGTCGCGGCCTGATGTTGATCCTCTCCTCGCCCTCCGGTGCGGGGAAATCGACCCTGACCCGCCAACTCGTCGAGGACCAGCCTGATGTGCGCCTGTCTGTTTCTGTAACGACGCGCCCCAAGCGCGCCTCCGAAATCGACGGCAAGCACTACCGGTTCATCACGGTCGACGAGTTCAAGGCCCTGAGGGAGCGCGGCGACCTGCTGGAGAGCGCCGAGGTCCACGGCAATTTCTACGGCACGCCGCGCAAGCCGGTCGAAACGGTGCTGGCTGCCGGCCGTGATGTCCTGTTCGACATCGATTGGCAGGGTACCCGCCAGATCATGGCCAAGATGCGCGAGGATGTGGTCGCGGTGTTCGTGTTGCCGCCATCCATGGCCGAGTTGAAGATGCGGCTGGAACGGCGCGCGGAGGACGCGCCTGACACGATCCGCAAGCGACTGCGCAATGCCCGCGACGAGATCGCCCAATGGGGCCTTTATGACTATCTGATCGTCAACGACGATCTGGGTCGGGCTTTCTCTGGTGTGCAGGCCATCCTGGCGGCGGAGCGCATGAAGCGAGAGAGGCTGGTTGGCGCCAAAGCCTTTCTCGACACGCTGCTGGGCGCGCCAGAGACCTGATGCGCCGCCTTTGACCGCAATCAGGGCTGGGCGCGCCGCTGCGCGGCAGCCGCGTTGGCCAGTTCAACGAATTTGCTGACGGGAATCGTCTCTGCCCGCGCAGTTTCGTCGATGCCGGTGGCGTCAAAGAGCGCTGGCAGGTCAAGGCCGAGTCCCTTGAGCGATTGCCGCAGCATCTTCCGCCTCTGCCCGAACGCGGTCAGCGTCAACCGTTCCAGCTCCCTGAGATCACACGGCTCCGGCGCCTCCCGTGGCACCAGGTACACGACGCTGGAGGTCACTTTTGGCGGCGGCACGAAAGCGCCAGGAGCCACATCGAACAGGATCTCGGCCTCGGTGCGCCAGCCGCACAGCACGCCTAGGCGGCCGTAGTTGGATGGATCGTCGGCATCAGCCACGATCCGCTCGGCGACTTCGCGCTGGAACATCAGGGTCAGCGAAGAGAACCACGGCGGCCATGGCGTCTTGCTCAGCCAGTTGACCAGCAGCGCCGTGCCGACATTGTAGGGCAGGTTGGCGATGATCCGCGCCTTTTTCCCGGCGAGGCGAGCCGCAATATCCTCGCGCATGGCATCGCCGAGCACGATTTCGAGCTTGCCCGGCCAGCGCGCCGCGATCTGTTCGAGCGCAGGCAGGCAGCGCGCGTCGCGTTCGATCGCGATCACCTTTTCGGCTCCCTCAAGCAGCAGCGCGCGGGTCAGGCCGCCAGGGCCCGGCCCGATTTCGACCACGCACTGCCCGGCCAGCGGGCCGCTGGCGCGCGCGATGCGGCCCGTCAGATTGAGATCGAACAGGAAGTTCTGCCCGAGCGAGCGCTTGGCCATCAGATCGAGGCTGCGGACCACCTCTCGCAGCGGGGGCAGGCCATCGGGCGTGTTCATGGCACCCGAACTCCCGGTGCCGGAATGCGTGCCGTCAGCCTGTCGGCAAGGCGCAGAGCCGCCAGCAGGCTATCCGGTCTGGCGATGCCCTTGCCTGCAATGTCGAAGGCCGTGCCATGGTCCGGCGAGGTGCGGACAAACGGTAGGCCGAGGGTGACATTCACCCCATCGTCGAATGCCAGCGTCTTGACCGGGATCAGGCCCTGATCGTGATACATCGTCAGGGCGACATCATAGCCGGCACGGGCGCGGGCATGAAACATCGTGTCTGCAGGCAGAGGCCCGCGCGCATCAATGCCCTGTGACCGGAGGGCAGCGACGGCGCCAGCGATGGTGGTGCCATCTTCGTGACCCAGCGCCCCGCCTTCGCCGGCATGGGGGTTCAGCCCCGCCAGCGCGAGGCGGGGAGCGGCCACGCCAAAGCGTTGCCTGAGGTCGCGGTCGACGATCACGCCGGTCTCGATGATCAGCGCCTCGGTCAGGCGCAGCGGCACGTCCCTCAGCGGGATGTGGATGGTCACGGGCACGACGGCGAGGGTTTCGCTCCAGATCATCATCACGGGGCGAGGCGGTCGCTCAGGGCCGTCTGCTGCCAGCGCCGCGAGGAATTCGGTGTGGCCCGGATGCCGGAACCCGGCGTCGTAAAGCACTGACTTGGCGATCGGGTTGGTCACAATGGCCCGGCCCCGGTCAGCCCTGACCAGCGCAACCGCCATCTCGATGGCTGCGAGCGTTCCAGGTGCACCATGCACGGAGGGCTGCCCCGCCACGATGTCGGCCTCATGGCCATGGTCGATCACCGGCAGGCCCCGCTCGAACGCTGCGACAGCCTCCTCCGGGGTGACGACCCGCACGATCGGCACGGACAGGCCGAGCTGTCCGGCACGCTGCCGCACGGCACTTGCTGACGCGATCAGCACGAAGGCTGGTAAGGTCGCCTTCTGCCGGGCATGCCAGAGGGCAAGGGTCAGTTCGAGGCCGATCCCGGCAGGGTCGCCTTGTGTCACCAGCAGCGGCGGGACCGGCGCGTCCGTTGCCCGGGCGCGGGAAGCGGAGTTGGTCGCCACCCTAGTTCTTGATGCCGTCGGTCACGCCGCCATAGACCGCATCGAGGGACTGCCGGAAGCCGACACCGCCGAGGGTGCGCAGTTCAAGGCGGAACAGGACGCCCTGATTGGTGCGTGCGAGCGTGCCTTGCGAGGTGTCGTTGAACGAGGTGACGTAGCTCACGTCGAAGGTGGTGCATTCATCCTCGTAACGCGTGCCCACGCTCGCCGAGGCGAGGCTGAAGCGCGGCGTGTCGAGCTTCGGAACCGCGAGCGCACGGTCCGTGAGATACTTGTCGAGATCGTAGAGTACGCCGCCACGCGCGCTCCAGAACTGCCCGAGCTTGATGCCGGCATTGATGGCCAGACCTTCACGGCGGAAGGGCTGTGCCCGCTCCGGCTGCGCTTCATAGCGGGCATAGGTCACCGAGGCCCATGCCGGCTTGAAGTTGGCCAGCGCCGTGATTTCCAGCGCGCGTGCGGTGAAGGTGCGCTCGTCGAAGCGACCCTTGGCCGTGATCGAGCCGAACGGTGTCGGTGCCAACTGGACGCGGGCGACATAGTCGGACTGGCGCGTCTCGAGGCCGGTATTGGCACCCGTGTTGGTGCTGTCCTGTACGGCAAAGGAATTGCGGCCGTCCAGATGATAGGACTGGCCAAATATCGCATTGGCATAGGCGCCATTGCTGAAGGTGCCGGCATAATTGACGCCGTAGCTCATGCGGATGCCGCCTTCGTTGCGGTCATAGCCGGAGAAGCGGTTCCACTGGAACAGGGTCGTGTCGTCAAACACGAGGCTTTGCGAATCCTCGTTCGGCGTGCGGGCGATGTTGGTCTCGTTCGGGCGCACCACGATCTGGGCCACAGGCGAAATCACATGGTTGCCGGAGTCCGATGTCAGCACGAACGGATAGGCATAGCTCATGCCGATAGCCGGCATGATTCGCGTCGTGGCGCCTTCCTGGATGCCAAACGCGTTCTGGAAGCTGTTGTTGAAGCCGCCAGCATTGAGCGAGGTGTAGAACGCATCAGCCCGCACCGAAGCGAACGGGGTCCAGGCCTGGCCAATCGGATCGATCATTTGACGACGCCATGACACGCCGATCGAGGCTCGCGACGCGGTGCCGCCAACGCCTCGGAGCAGACACTCGCTCTTGTTGTAGACGAAGCAGCCTTCATAATAGGACGCCGGAGTGTTCACCAGATAGTTGGTGTTGGCGAAGTTGCGGGCCAAAGTCGGGATCGTCTGGTAGGCGGACTGTTCGCGGCTCAGGCTGATGATGTTGGCATCGACCGTGATCTCGCCGCCAAGCAGGCCTGGACCTTCCATGCGCTTGTTGTAGTCGATCACCGGGTGGACGATCGGCTGCTGCTTCTGCCAGTCGATATAGTTCAGGGTCCGGAAATGATGGGCGCGGGCGTCGAACCACGCGTTCGACGTCTGGCCGCTGAGGTAAACCGACGATGTCACCTCGCGGAAGAAGGTCGAGGTCAGGCCTTCCGTCCGGATCCGGTAGTTGCGGTAGAAATAGCGGTCGGTCGAGCCGTATATGTCCCAGCCAAAACGCCACTTGTCGTTGATGTCGAACGCGCCGAAGGATTCCAGAGAGCCGCGGAAACGGCGATCGCCAGCCCCGAGCGGGGCTGCGGCATAGGCGCCAGGATCGCTCTGGAAGATGCCGGCTGCCCGAATCGTATAGGAGCCGTTGACCAACCGGTGACGCCATTCGCCGATACCAAGAAAGCCCTGCCGCGACAGCACGGTCGGGGTCAGGGTCAGGTCATAGTTCGGCGCGAGATTCCAGAAGAAGGGCACACCCATGCCGACGCCAAGCTGCGTCGAGGAAGAGACCGTCGGAGCAAGGAAGCCGGTCTTTCGCTGCACCGTCGAATCGGGAGCCCAGAAATACGGCACATAGGCAATTGGAACGCCGGCCAGTTCGAGGGTCGATCCTTCGAAATAGATCGTCCTTTCCTCGCCGTTATGGATGATCCGTTGCGAGCGGACCTGCCACAGCGGCGGCTTTTCCGGATTGTCCTTGCAAGGCTCGCACGCGGTGTAGGTGCCGGTCTGGAATGTGACCGTATCGCCGCCGGAGCGTTCGGCGCGGGGCGCGGCAAAGCGGCTCTTGTCAGGGTTTTCGGTGCGCAAAGTCTCGATGAAGCCGTCACGGAAATCGTCCGTCAGGTCAAAACGCGAGCCGGTGACAACCTGCCCGTTGGCCTCGGTAAGGCGTGCATTGCCCTCGGCGGAGACGCGCTTGGTCGCGCGGTTGTAGGTGACGCGGTCGGCTTCAAGCGTCCGGCCCTGATAGAAAATCTGAACATCACCAACAGCTTCAACGGTGTTCTTGTCGTTGTTGTAGACCAGCTGTTTGGCTTCGATGAGCATCCGCTCGGGTGTCGCCTGCGCGGCGGCGGGGGCGGGCTTCGGCCGCTGCGGCGCCCGCGTCTGGGCATGGGCGTGAGTCAATGCCAGCACCAGCACAAGTCCTGTGCCGGCTGCAAGACGCCCGATCCGCCTCGTGTGAGAGATCATTCTCTCAGCCACCCATTCCACGCGCGCCCCACGCACTCAGCCATCCTCCAGATGGAGGAGGGCAAGCACGCCCAGCAAACTCCCCAAAATCGCCGGCAACCAGGCAGCCATTTCGGGCGCAATAATCCCGTTGGCCCCGAGGTCTTCGGTCAGCTCAGTGGCGACGTAAAGCACGAACCCGGCAATAACGCCACCCAGCACCATTCGGGCAATCCCACCAAATCGGAAAAATCTTAAGGAAACGGTCGCGGCGATCAGGATCATCGCCACCAGCAGCAGCGGGCGCGAGGTCAGCGCCGCGTGATGCAGCTTGTAGCGGGTAGCGTCGAGCCCGGCCTTTTCCGTGCGGTCGATCACCTCCGCGAAATCCCAGTAGGAGACCTGCTCTGGAGGGATGAAGCTGCGCCGCACCTGCTCACGTTCAAGGTTTGTGGCGATCACCGATGTGGCATAGGTTTGCGGCTCGTCGAGCGTGGAGACGACCCGCACGTCGTTGAGCTCCCAGTAACCGTCGAACAGCACAGCACGTCGGGCCTCCACCCGTTCCAGGAAGCGTCCCGCGCTGTCGTAGTTGAAGAAGGTCACCTGGTTGAGCTGCCGTCCGAGTTCGGAAGCCGAGATCGCGCGGACCACGGATTGTCCATCGACGCTCTTTTGCCTGAGCCAGAGTTCCTTGTCCGTGGTGGCCTTGCCACTTCGGGCAAAAATCTTGGCCTCGATGTTGGCGGCGCGCTGCTTGAAGTTGGCCGCCATCGGATTGAACAGCGTCACCGCCACGACGCCGATCACGGCGCCGGTGACCAAACCCGGCTGGAGGAATTGCCAGGCCGAAACGCCCGCTGCCCGCGCCACCACAAGTTCCAGCTTGCGGCTGAGACCCAGCAAGGCCGCCATGGCACCAAACAGCACCGCGAAGGGCAGCACCTGCTCCGCGATCGAGGGCGCGCGATAGAAGGCCAGCGTGGCCATGATACCGGTCGACGCATCCTGCGCGTCCCCGGCGCGCCGCATCAGCTCTACGAAATCGAGGGTGAACACCAGCATGTAGATGGTGAAGAACACAACGGCGATCATCTTGAGAAAGCGCAGCGCCACATAGATCCCAAGCGTCCGGCCGATGATCATGCCGCCCTCGCAAACCTGAGGCGCGCCGCCGTGATCAGTCCGTCACTCACGCTGGCCAGGCGCGCGAACAGCGGCCTGAGCCGCGGACCGGCCATGATGATCAGCACACAGGCCACAATGCTGAGCAGCGGCAGGGCATACGACAGATAGACCGCCGCATTGGAGCGCACCATCATGCTCGACAGCGCAAAGCCCGCGATGCGCAGGCCGATCACGGCGAGGCCTGCCGCCGCCATCGCGGTGCCGCGCCCCTGTCGTGTCGTGCGCGGCTCGCCCAGCGCGGCGAACCCGATCAGGATGAAGGCCACGACATAGATCGGAGCCAGGAACCGGTCATGCAGTTCTGCCCTGAATCGACCGCGCACCTGTCTGTAGTAGGGCTCGTTGGTGTCAGGGAAGAGCAGCGCATGGGTCGTGCGCTCGCGCGGCTTGAGGATCAGGTTGGCTCCATCCTGTCCGAATGAGGACAGATCGACGCCGTACCGCTCGAATGTCACCATCGAGCTTTCCTGCAACTTGCCGGATTGCTGCTGGATAGAGCCTTGTTCGAGCACGAGGAATGGCTTTCCCTCGATCTCCAGCGTCTGCCCGCGTTCGGCGATGTAGACCATCGACTTGGCTTCGTCGCGGCTGTCCTGGAAGAAGATGCCCAGCAGCGCTTGCCCCGATCGTTCGCGGTAGTGGAAGGTGATGCCCTGGTCGAGGGTGATGAACTGGCCCTCTTTCACCACATTGGCGATGAAGTCGCCGCGGATGCGGGTGATCATGTCCCGGAGTTCGCGGAAGCTGGCCGGCATCACATGCAGCGTCATGAACGCCACCAGCGAGGCCGCGATCACGGCCATCAGCGCGAACGGCTTGATCAGCATGCGCGGCGAGATGCCGGAGGCGCTCATCACGATCAGTTCGGAATCGCTGTTGAGCTTGTTCAGCGTGTAGAGCGTCGCCGCGAACACCGCGACCGGCGCGATCACGATGACGAGAGCCGGCAGGGACAGGGCCGTGAAGTGCAGGAAAACCAGGAAGGTCTGGCCCTTGCCGGTCACCAGACTGAGTTCGCGCAGCGCCGAACTGATCCAGATGACGCAGGTCAGCCCGATCAGGCCAGCCAGCGCCGCCACGGTCATGGTCTTGAACAGGTAGCGGTCGAGCAGGCCAAAACGCATGAAGTAAAGAAAACCCTGAGCTGGCCCCGCAAGCGGGCAGCGGCTGATATGCAAGCAACAGACCGGCTCTAGGCCCGCCAAACACGGCGAGTTTGTGACCCGAGCTTGTGAGCGGCCCCGTTTGCGCTAGAACTGGTGCAAGGTCCAGAATCTTTCATGCGTGGCTCTCCCCGCTTGGATGTCCGGACTGCCCCAGTTCACCACGCCCCGCACCGCCAGATCGCAAGAGTACATCATGGTTGACCGTCTCAGCATTGAATTCAAGCCTTTTGCGCTGCCCGCCTCCGGCGATCTGGCGCTGCTGGTGTTCGACGATCTGGCCTTGCCTGAGTCAGTTCCGGCCGAGGTTGCCGAGGCTGTGAAGCGTGCGCTCGGCATCGAGCAGTTCAAGGGGAAAGCGCTGTCGTCCAGTCACAGCCTGGCGCCCGCCAGCAGCGGGCTTGACCGCATCGTGGTGATCGGTGTTGGCGCGCGCGCCGAGGCCGACAAGATTGACTGGGTCTCGGTTGGCGGTGTTCTCGCGAGCCGCATCGCCTCGGGTCGTCCGATGGCGGCGCTGATGGCCACCGATCGGGGCGCCATCACGGCCGATCAGGCTGGCCAGGTCGCGCTGGGGGCCCGTCTGCGTGATTATCAGTTCGACCGCTACAAGTCGAAGAAGGCCGACACGGACAGCAAGCCCGGCGGTGCGCTCGCGCTGCATGTCGCCGACACGCTCAAGACCAAGAAGGCCGTCAAGCTGGCCGATGCCATCGCCGACGGCGTCTGCCTTGCGCGCGATCTCGTCAATGAACCGCCGAACGTGCTCGGCCCCGAGGAGTTCGCGGTCCATGCAGAGGCCCTGTCAAAGCTGGGCGTCGAGGTCGAGGTTCTGGGCGAAAAGCAGCTCAAGAAGATTGGCATGCGCGCCCTGCTGGGCGTGGGGCAGGGTTCCCATCGCGAGAGCAAGGTCGCGATCATGCGCTGGAATGGCGGCAAGGACGGAGCGCAGCCCGTCGCCTTCATCGGCAAAGGTGTCGTCTTCGACACCGGCGGCATCTCGATCAAGCCTTCTGGTGGCATGGAAGACATGAAGGGCGACATGGCGGGCGCGGCCTGCGTGGTCGGGTTGATGCACACGCTCGCAGCCCGCAAGGCCAAGGCCAACGTCATCGGCGCCATCGGGCTGGTCGAGAACATGCCGGACGGCAAGGCCCAGCGCCCGGGCGACATCGTCACCTCGCTCTCCGGCCAGACCATCGAGATCATCAACACCGATGCGGAAGGCCGCCTCGTGCTGGCGGATGTGCTGTGGTATGTGCAGGACAAGTACAAGCCGCAGTTCATGGTGAATCTGGCCACGCTGACCGGGGCGATCCTGGTCGCGCTCGGCAAGGAAAATGCCGGTCTGTTCTCCAACAACGACGACCTTGCTGCACGCCTGTTCGAGGCAGGCAAGACCACAGGCGAGACGGTGTGGCGCATGCCCATGTCGGCGGCATACGACAAGATCATCGATTCGAAGTTCGCCGACGTGAAGAACTCCGCCGGGCGCGATGCCGGGTCGATCACGGCGGCGCATTTTCTCAAGCGCTTCGTCAATGACACGCCATGGGCGCATCTCGACATCGCGGGCACGGCCATGGGCTCCCCGCAGACCGAGATCAACAAGGGCTGGGCATCTGGCTGGGGCGTGCGGCTGCTCAATCAGCTTGTCGCAGCGCATTACGAAGGGTGAGCGGTGGCTGTGCGCCGGTTGCGACGATGGCGGCAGATGCCATGGACCTGATGTTCTACCATCTCGAACGCCAGCCGTTGGAAAGCGTCCTGCCGCTGCTGCTGGAAAAGACGCGCGAGCGCGGCTGGCGGGCTGTGGTCGAGGTCTCCGGCGAGGCCCGCAAGGCGGCCCTTGATGACGCATTGTGGACGTATTCGGAGCGCAGTTTCCTGCCCCATGGGCCTGACGGTGAGCCCGGCTGCGAAGCCCAGCCAATCCTGATCACCACCGGTGCCGGCAACGGCAATGCGGCCGAGGTGCGCTTTGTGGTGGACGGGGCACGGCTGCCTGCAGACCTGGCAGGCTACGAGCGCATCGCGGTTTTGTTCGACGGCGAGGACCCGGTCGCGCTAGATGCCGCACGCGCTGACTGGAAGAGGGCCAAGGCTGCAGGCCTGACGGCCAGCTACTGGCAGCAGAATGCCGAAGGGCGCTGGGAGAAGAAAGCATGATCAACCGGACCTGTCGCCTGCTGGCCGCGCTGTTCTTGGGTGGCCCTTTCCTGGCCGCCTGCTCGGTCGACATGGGCGGTTTTGCCTTTGTCAATAACCAGACCGCCTCGGTGCGCATCTCGACCAGCGAGGCAATGCTGGATGCGGACGGCTCGTGCGGCGGCGATGCCAATCTCGATCCGGCCTCGCTGCGCAACCGCCCGTCGGCCATCGTTGTCGGGATCAGTGAATGCGATCTCGTGCGCCTCAAGCGCGACAAACCCACCGATGTGCTGATTGGCGAAAGTGGTCGCGGCCAGCGCGAGGTGCAGGTTCTTTATGCTGAGCCGGGCGGTCGCGAAATCTACCTGTTCACCGACAACAAGCTGACCCGCATCGTCAAGCCCGGCCAGGGCTGACAGCGCTGGAGCCCGAGCGAAGCGTCAGCCTTCGCCCAGTTCGGTGCTGACGACAAGCCAGTCATCCTCAAGGCGCGCGATCTTGTCATCAAGCGCAGCGCGGTCACCTGACAGCCGCCCGGCCTTTTCTGGTTCCTTCACGAAAATCTCAGCGTTTCCAAGGGCCTGATCGATGCGTTGGCGAAGGCCGTCGAGCTTGGCGATCTCCTGCTCGATCTCTTTCAGGCGCTTTTCGAGCTTGCCGCGAGCCGGTCTGCCCTTGTCTAGGTCAGCCGCAGGAGCGCCCTGGCCAAAGGCCCCGTCGCGCCGCGACGGCTTTGACGGCCCGCCCAGAACCTTGGCGCGATACTCGTCGAGATCGCCATCGAACGGCTTGACCGTTCCGCCTTCGACGAGCCAGAGCCGGTCGGCGCAGGCCTCGATCAGGAAGCGGTCATGGCTGACCAGCATCACTGCGCCCGGGTAGTCGTTGATCGCCTCCATCAGCGCCGCGCGGCTGTCGATGTCGAGATGGTTGGTCGGCTCGTCGAGGATCAGCAGATGAGGGCCCTTGAAGGTGGCGATGCCGAGCATCAGCCGGGCTTTCTCGCCGCCCGAGAGCTGCGCCACCTTGGTGTCGGCCTTCGAGGCGGGGAAACCCATCTGCGCGGCGCGCGCGCGGATGCGGGCCTCGGTCGCGTCCGGCATCAGTGGCGCAATGTGCTGCACCGGCGTTTCACCGAGCCTGAGTTCGTCGACCTGATGTTGAGCGAAATAGGCGACCTCGACGCGCTGCGAGTGGCGGACTTCGCCAGTCATAGGCTTCAGCTTGGCGGCGAGCAGCTTGCAGAAGGTCGATTTGCCGTTGCCGTTCGGTCCGAGCAGGGCAATACGGTCGTCAGGCTGGATGCTGAGGTTCAGCCGGCTGAGGATCGCGGTCTCGCCATAGCCGACGGACGCGCCATCGAAGGTATAGAGCGGCGGCGACATCTCGCGCTGCGGCTCCGGAAAATGGAACGGCAGCACCTGGCTGTCCACAATCGCCGAGATCGGTGCCAGCTTTTCCAGCCGCTTGACGCGGGACTGCGCCTGCTTTGCCTTCGAGGCCTTGGCCTTGAAGCGGTCTACGAAGGCCTGGAGGTGCTTGCGCTCCGCCTCCTGCTTGTCCTTCATCTTGCCGAGCAGCACCATCTTCTCGGTCCGCTGCCGGTCGAATGACGAGTACCCGCCGCGGTAAAGCGTCAGCTTGGACTGGTCGAGGTGCAGGATGTGATCGACGCAGGTGTCGAGCAGTTCGCGGTCATGGCTGATCACCAGCACCGTGTGCGGATAGCGACCGAGATAGTCATAGAGCCACAGGGTGCCTTCCAGATCGAGATAGTTGGTCGGCTCGTCGAGCAGCAAAAGGTCAGGCTCGGTGAACAGCACGGCTGCCAGCGCCACGCGCATGCGCCAGCCACCCGAAAACGACGAGCAGGGCCTTCGCTGCTGGGCCGCATCGAAGCCAAGTCCGTGCAGGATCGAGGCGGCGCGCGCCTCGGCGGAATAAGCCCCGATGTCGACAAGCCGCATCTCGATGTCGGCGCGGCGCATCGGGTCTTCGGTCGTCTCCGCTTCCGCCAGCAGGGCGTTGCGCTCCGTGTCGGCAGCGAGCACGACCTCGATCAGGCTTTCGGGCCCGCCCGGTGCCTCCTGCGAGACTGCGCCGATCCGCACGTTCTTCGGCAGGCCGACGCCGCCGCTCTCCGTGGCAAGTTCACCAAGGATGATGCGGAACAGCGTGGTCTTGCCCGTGCCATTGCGGCCCACCAGCCCCACCTTGGCGTTGGGCGGCAGGGCCACGGTGGCCTGATCAATGAGCAGGCGAGGGCCGAGGCGATAGGTCAGGTCGTTCAAATGAAGCATGGCCGGCTTTTCGCCGAGACGCCGCCAAAAAGCCAGCACCTATCGTGGCAAATGCGCAGTAAAGCCTTGGGACACGAGAAAGGCGAATGCCTCCTGCACGATGTCAGGGACGATTTGTGGAAGTTGGAAGCCGGCCTTCGCATATGTGTCCACAGGCGCCAGATCGCCGACCATCTGGTCAATCAACCCGCTCATCCCGTGAATGCCAAACGGCTGCTGCTGCATGTCATGACAAGGAGCGGTCACGAAAAACGTCAATTCCGGGCATTGACGACCCGCTGTGGCTGTCACGCGTCGTTGAGTCTGCGGTTTGGCCACAAACATCATGCTGCTCGCCTCCGGCAGCATGGCGGCAGAAAAGCGCAGGTTTTCACCTATCTTGGTGGCCATCTCTTCCAACAGGAGCACGGTGCCTGGCACACCTCTGTTCTTGGCATGCTGCGCAAAGGCGGCGGCATCTGGACCGGCAAACATGCCCTTGGTCCAATTGCCTCCGGCTCCAGTCATCAAGACCAGTGGTGCCATACCGTCAGCATAGAGTTCGGCACACCGGTCCGCGACCCGGAGATCGTAGCTGCCAAGACCAACAATTAAATTGACAGGGCGAGTTGGGCCGTAAATCGAATGATACGACCAAAGCTGCTATGCCGCAGCGAGGATACCAGGCGTTACCTTCGCTTCGCGCGCGCCGGCGAGTTATCCGGTTGGGATGAAATCGGCAACGACTGCCGTGTTCAACAAACGTTTCAATCAATTACAGGCGCGGATCGCGTCTTTCAATCGGGACATTACTCCTCTATTTCGACGTCATGAACTATGATTTCGCCGCCGCCGCTCTTGTCACCCTTCTGGTCACGCTGGATCCGCCGGGTCTCTCGCCGATCTTCCTGTCGGTCACGCGCGGCATGACGGCGGAGCAGCGCAAGCTCGTTGCTGTTCGCGCCTCGATCATCGCCTTTGCCCTGCTCGCTTTCTTTGCCCTCGCCGGGGATATCCTGCTCAGGGCGCTAGGGGTGTCACTGCCGGCCTTCCGGATCGCGGGCGGTCTGCTTCTGTTCTGGATCGCCTTCGAGATGGTGTTCGAGCGGCGTAACGAGCGCAAGCAGGCCACGGCCGACATCGCGATCACCAAGGATCACATCCAGAATGTTGCAGCGTTCCCTCTGGCGATTCCGCTGATGGCGGGGCCAGGCGCGCTGACGGCGATCATGCTGCTGGCGGGCAGGGCTGCTGGCGATCCGGTTCAGCTTGGTCTTCTGGTTGGCATCGCGGCGCTGGTGGTGGCGTCGTGCACGATCACCTTCTTCCTCGCCACCCCGATCTCGCGGCTGCTTGGTGTCACTGGCAATGTCGTGCTGACCCGCCTGCTCGGAGTCATTCTGGCGGCGATGGCTGTGCAGTTCGTCGTCGACGGCATCAAGGCGACGATCCGCACCGTCTAGAGACCCAGCAGCAGGCGGCGCATCAGTTCCCGGCGCGGCGCAATCGACGAGATCAGTGCGTATTCGTCGAGTGTGTGCGCGCCGTCGCCGTCGATGCCGAGACCGTCCAGCGTCGGCACGCCCAGCGCAGCGGTGAAGTTGCCATCAGAACCGCCACCGGTCATCGGGCAATCCTTCAGATCGAAGCCGAATTCTGCCGCCATGCCGCGGGCCTTCTCGTAGAGCGCCGCCACATTGGCTGACTTTTCGTAAGGAGGCCGGTTCATGCCGCCGAACACCTTCACCGTCACATCGGGATCATGAGAGGCGAGGGCCAGCAGGCGCTGCTCGAAATCCACACCATCGGCGGCTGTCCGCACCCTGAGATCGACGGTGAACCAGGCATGCTGCGGCACCACGTTGGGAGCCGTGCCGCCACTGATCAGCGCGACCGTGGTCGTGACGCCGCGGCCATAATCTGTCATGGCCTCGATGGCCAGGATCTGCCGCGCTGCCTCGCGGATGGCACTGCGGCCATCCTGATGACGGGAGCCCGAATGCGAAGGGCGGCCTTCAAGCGTGACCTCGAAGCGGCCAACACCCTTGCGGGCTGTGACGATGCAGCCGCCGTCGCGTGCGGGCTCGGTGACCAGAACATGGCTGGCCCGACGGGCTTCAGCCTCGATCAGGCCGCGTGTTGTCGGACTGCCGATCTCCTCATCCGGCGTGAACAGGAAGCGCAAGGTGCGCTTCGCCAGCGGGGCCACGTCCTTGAAGGCCTGAAGGGCAAGCCAGGCTCCGCCCTTCATGTCGTAGACGCCGGGTCCATAGAGCCTGTCGCCCTCGATCCGGACCATCAGATCCTTTTCGGCCGTTCCGACCGGATGGACCGTGTCCAGGTGCGACATCACCACGATGGCGGGCTGGCCTGTGTTCGGCCCGGCCTTCAGCAGCAGCGCGTCGCCAAGCCCGTCACGTCCGACAACCCGCTCGACCCCGATCGGCAGACCGGCGACATCCGCCGTTACGAGATCCATCATGGCATTGACGCCGCGCGCATGCCGGGTCGGACTTTCGAGCGACACCCAGTCGATTAGAGGCTGCAGGTTCATGGTGGACATACGTGAAGCATCTTTCTGTCGGCGGCATCACCCGGGGCGTGGTCCTTTGGTGAGGGCATCAGAACGGAATGTCGTCATCCAGCGTCGAGGCGCGGCCGGCGGGTGCAGCCGGGCGGCGCTCCATCGGACCAGAGCGGCCGAAATTGCCGCCGCCTGACCTTTCCTCGACCATGCCGCCAGATGCGCTGCCGCCCATTTCGCCGGTCTCGCCGCGCCCGCGGCTGTCGAGCAGGGTGAGTTCCCCGCGATAGCGTTGCAGTACGATCTCGGTGCGGCGGCGCTTCTGGCCTGATTGCTGGTCGTCCCACTCGCGTGTCTGGAGCTGGCCTTCGATGTAGACCTTCGAGCCCTTTCGAAGATAGCTTTCGGCGACCTTGGCAAGGTTCTCGTTGAAGATCACCACATCGTGCCACTCGGTCTTGTCCTTGCGCTCGCCGGAGGTCTTGTCGCGCCAGCTTTCGGTGGTGGCGAGCGAGAACGACACGACGGCATCGCCTGACGGCATGCGCCGGACTTCGGGGTCCTTGCCGAGGTTGCCGACCAGGATGACCTTGTTAACGCTGCCTGACATGCCGAACGCTCCCTGTGCTCACGTGCTGGAATGGGCGCTGCTGCCCCACATGACGGCCTTCATAGGGCAAGAGCCTTGTTCGAATCAAGATGTTCCTGCTATGTTCTATCAAATCATGTGGGGAGAACCTCCTTTTCGAGAAGCGGCAAGACCACATCGAGCGTGGCGCATGGCCGCTGAGCGTGATGGGAGGCAAAGCGGGATTGGTCATTGCCGCTTTGCACCCTATCTGCATGTGAAACCATGATCCCGAGACCGAGCACCCCATGCCCCGCGCCCGAGACCCGATCGAAGACCTGTTCGACAAGAACCCGATGGCGGACCCGAATGCCCGGATGATCACGGTGCGCGGCGCGCGCGAGCACAACCTCAAGAACGTCGATCTGGCCATTCCGCGCGACAAGCTGGTCGTGTTCACCGGCCTGTCAGGCTCCGGCAAGTCCTCGCTGGCCTTCGACACGATCTACGCCGAAGGGCAGCGACGCTATGTCGAATCGCTCTCGGCCTATGCGCGGCAGTTCCTTGAAATGATGCAGAAGCCCGATGTCGACCAGATCGACGGGCTTTCGCCTGCCATTTCCATCGAACAGAAGACCACATCGAAAAACCCCCGCTCGACGGTGGGCACCGTCACCGAGATCCACGATTACATGCGCCTGCTCTGGGCGCGCGTCGGCATCCCGCATTCGCCCGCCACCGGCCTGCCGATCGAGAGCCAGACGATCAGCCAGATGGTCGACCGGGTGCTGGCCTTGCCGGAAAAGATACGGCTGTTCCTGCTGGCGCCCGTGGTGCGCGGCCGCAAGGGCGAATACCGCAAGGAACTGGCCGAATTCCAGAAGCGCGGCTTCCAGCGCGTCAAGATCGACGGTCAGTTCTACGAGATCGCCGATGCCCCGGCGCTCGACAAGAAGCTGAAGCACGACATCGACGTGGTCGTTGACCGCATCGTGGTGCGCGCCGATCTGGCGGCGCGGCTGGCCGAGAGCTTTGAGACCGCACTCGAACTGGCAGATGGCCTCGCCACGATCGAATTCGCCGACGAGAAGACCGACAAGGGCGAGGCTCGGACCACGATCTTCTCGTCGAAATTCGCCTGCCCGGTTTCTGGCTTCACGATCTCGGAGATCGAGCCGCGGCTGTTCTCGTTCAACAATCCGTTCGGGGCCTGTCCGACCTGCGATGGCCTCGGCCACGAAATGCGCATTGACCCTGACATGGTGGTGCCTGACCGCACGGCCACCTTGAAGAATGGCGCACTCGCGCCGTGGGCCAAGTCGAGTTCGCCTTACTATGGTCAGACCCTGACTGCGCTGGCCCGGCACTTCGGCTTCTCGATGACCAAGCCGTGGTCGGACCTGCCGGAGTCCGTGCAGTCCATGCTGCTGCACGGCAGTGGCAACGAGGCCATCCGCTTCGCCTATGATGACGGCTTGCGTTCGTATGATGTCAATAAGCCGTTCGAAGGGGTGATCACCAACCTCGAGCGCCGTTACCGCGAGACCGAGTCGGACTGGTCACGCGAGGAAATCGGCCGCTTCATGAGCGAAACGCCCTGCGCCGCCTGCAAGGGTTTCCGGCTCAAGCCCGAAGCCCTGGCGGTCAAGGTCGGCATGAAGCATATCGGCGAGATCAGCCAGCTTTCGGTGCGCGATGCGCTGGGCTGGTTCAGTGCCTTGCCGGCGCAGCTCTCGCCCAAGCAGATGGAAATTGCCGTCCGCATCCTGAAAGAGATCCGCGACCGGCTGACCTTCCTGCTCGATGTCGGGCTCGAATACCTGACCTTGTCGCGTGCCTCGGGCACCTTGTCGGGCGGCGAAAGCCAGCGCATCCGGCTCGCGTCCCAGATCGGCTCGGGCCTGACCGGCGTGCTCTACGTGCTCGACGAGCCCTCGATTGGCCTGCACCAGCGCGACAACGAACGGCTGCTCGGCACCTTGCGCCGCCTGCGCGACCTCGGCAACACCGTGATCGTCGTCGAGCATGATGAGGATGCCGTGCTCCAGGCCGATCATGTCGTTGATGTCGGCCCCGGCGCGGGCATCCATGGCGGGCAGATCGTGGCGCAGGGCACGCCCGCCGAGGTCATGGCGAATCCTGCATCGCTGACCGGGAAGTATCTGACCGGAGCGATGTCGGTGCCCGTGCCCGCCCGGCGCCGCAAGCCTCAAAAGGGCCGCGTGCTGAAGCTGTTCGGAGCGCGGGGCAACAACCTCAAGAATGTCTCGATCACCTTGCCGCTCGGCACCTTCACCTGCATCACCGGCGTGTCCGGGGGCGGCAAGTCGACGCTTGTCATCGATACGCTCTACAAGGCTGTCGCCCGCAAGCTGAACGGCTCGATCGAACATCCCGCGCCCTTCGACCGCATCGAGGGGCTGGAGCACCTCGACAAGGTGATCGACATCGACCAGTCCCCGATCGGGCGCACACCGCGCTCCAACCCGGCCACCTATACCGGGGCCTTCACCCCGATCCGCGAGTGGTTTGCCGGCCTGCCAGAGGCCAAGGCCCGCGGCTACCAGCCGGGCCGGTTCTCGTTCAACGTCAAGGGCGGGCGCTGCGAGGCCTGCCAGGGCGACGGCCTGATCAAGATCGAAATGCACTTCCTGCCCGATGTCTACGTCACTTGCGACGTCTGCAAAGGCAAGCGCTATGGCCGAGAGACCCTCGAGGTGAAGTTCCGCGACCACTCCATCGCCGATGTGCTCGACATGACGGTCGAGGAGGCTGCCGACCTGTTCAAGGCCGTGCCCGGCATCCGCGACAAGATGGAGACGCTGGCGCGCGTCGGCCTCGATTATGTGAAGGTCGGCCAGCAGGCCACGACGCTGTCCGGCGGCGAGGCGCAGCGCGTCAAGCTCTCCAAGGAGTTGAGCAAACGCGCCACCGGCCGCACACTCTATATCCTCGACGAGCCGACCACTGGGCTGCATTTCCATGATGTTGCCAAGCTTATGGAGGTGCTGCACGAACTGGTCGACCAGGGCAACACCGTGGTCGTGATCGAGCACAATCTCGAGGTCATCAAGACTGCCGACTGGGTCATAGACATGGGGCCGGAAGGCGGCGACGGCGGCGGCATGGTCGTGGCCGAAGGCACGCCGGAAGACATCGCCAAGGTCGGTGCCAGCCACACCGGCCGCTTCCTCAAGGAGGTTCTGGCCCGCCGTCCGCTCAAGCCGCCAGGCGCTGCGGCCACGGCAAGCGCTGCGGAGTGACGGCGATGGGCATCCATGTCGGCGACCAGATCAGCCTCGGTGGCTTCCGCGACCGACCTAACGAGGACCGCATGGGCCAGAGCATGGGTCATGCCTGGGTGATCGATGGCGCAACCGGTCTCGGCGAGCCGTTCATGGGCCAAAGCAGCAACAGCTCGAGCAGCGATGCGGCCTGGCTGGCCCAGCGGGCGCACGAGGCCTTCACGCGCCATGCTGCCATCACGGATCCGCGCGCGCTTCTGGCGCGTGCTGCTGATGATCTCGTGGCAGCGTTCGAACAGGAGCGCTCGCGTGACCTGAAGGAGCCGTGGGAACTGCCTTGCGGGGCGTTCATGCTGGCCAGCCTCGGCGAAGCCGGCCTGACCATCACCTGGTCGGGCGATTGCCGCGCGCTTGTGCAGCAGGGCGATGGTCCTGTGCTGAGCTTTGGCGCAACGCCCGTCAGCGAGGAGGCGGAAGCCGCTCTGGTGGCCCGGCTTGGTCGCGGCGGAGACCCGGCAAGGCGCTATGCCCAGCCGGAGGCTATGGCCGAACTGCGTGCAGGCAGGGGGCTCGCGCTCGCGCCGGGCAATGCGTTCATCCTCGCACCCGACCGGGGCTTCCTCAACCATCTCAGCCAGGCGACTGTTACCACACGGCAGGCGAGCCTGCTGATGATGACCGATGGCTTTGCGGCGGCCGAATTGCGCTATGGCCTGTTCACCGGACCTGAGGCGATGATGCACGCCGCGCGCGGCGGAGGCCTTGCATGGATGGGCGATCAGTTGCGCCGATTCGAGCACGAGACCGATCCGGACGGCGTGCTCAAGCCGCGCTGGAAACGCTGCGATGACGCCACCGCTATCTGGCTTCAAATCAACGCCTAAAACATTGATTTCAAATGTCTTGTTTGGCTGTGTGTTTTGGTGTGTTTCGCTGGCTTCGAGCGCTTGAATCGTCTAGACCGTCCCAATAGGCAATCGACGACGGACAAGCGCAGTGAGCGACGACGACAACAAGCCAGTTGATCCCCCGGCGCCGGCATCGGGCAGCGACATCAAGCCGATCTCGATCACCGACGAGATGCGCAGGAGCTACCTCGACTACGCCATGAGCGTGATCGTCAGCCGCGCTCTGCCCGATGTGCGCGATGGGCTGAAGCCGGTGCACCGCCGCATCCTCTACGCGATGTGGGAAAACAGCTTCACGCCGGACCGCAAATACGTGAAATCCGCGCGCATCGTCGGCGACGTGATGGGCCAGTATCACCCGCATGGCGACCAGGCCATCTATGACGCGCTGGTGCGCATGGCGCAGGATTTCTCGATGCGCCTGATGCTTGTGGACGGGCAGGGCAACTTTGGTTCGGTTGATGGCGATCCACCCGCAGCGATGCGGTATACCGAGAGCCGGCTGGCACGCCCGGCCATGTCGTTGCTGGAAGATCTCGACAAGGAGACCGTCGATTTCCATGCCAACTACGATGACAGCAAGGAAGAGCCGTCCGTCCTGCCGGCGCGCTATCCGAACCTGCTCGTCAATGGGGCCGGCGGCATCGCGGTCGGCATGGCAACCAACATCCCGCCGCACAATCTCGGCGAGGTGATCGACGCCTGCGTGGCCTACATCGACGATCCCGAGATCAGCATCGATGACCTGATTGAGATCGTCCCGGGCCCGGATTTCCCGACCGGTGCCTCGATCATGGGCCGTGGCGGCATCCGCGCCGCCTATCATCTGGGCCGCGGCTCGGTGATCATGCGGGCGAAGACCTCGGTCGAGGAAATCCGCAAGGATCGCGAGGCGATCATCGTTCATGAGCTGCCCTATCAGGTCAACAAGGCCAGCCTTCTGGAGAAGATCGCCGATCTGGTGCGCGAGAAGCGCCTTGAAGGCATTTCCGATCTGCGTGACGAATCCGACCGCGACGGCATGCGCATGGTCATCGAGATCAAGCGCGACGCCATGGCCGAGGTGGTGCTGAACCAGTTGTTCCGCTTCACGCCGCTGCAGTCGAGCTTCGGGTGCAACATGGTGGCGCTCAATGGCGGCCGCCCGGAAACGCTGAACCTCAAGGATTTCATCAAGGCCTTCGTGGATTTCCGCGAGGAGGTCATTTCTCGCCGCACCAAGTTCCTGCTCAACAAGGCGCGGGAACGGGCCCATGTGCTGTGCGGCCTGGCCATCGCTGTCGCCAACATCGACGAGGTGATCCGCATCATCCGGACGTCGCCCGATCCGAACGCGGCGCGTGAATCGCTGACCGGCCGGCTGTGGCAGGCATCCGATCTCGCGCCCCTGATCCGTCTAGTGGATGATCCTCGCTATCCGATCAACGAGGACGGCACGTACCGTCTGTCGGACACGCAGGCCCGCGCGATCCTCGAATTGCGCCTGGCACGCCTAACAGCCCTCGGCCGTGATGAGATCGGCGACGAACTCACCAAGCTTGCCGCCGAGATCGAGGATTTCCTCGCCATCCTGCGCTCGCGCGAGCGAATTTTCGGGCTGGTCAAGGCCGAACTGGCTGAGATCCGCGCGGCGCATGCCACTCCGCGCAAGACCATCATCCAGGACTGGGATGCCGACCTCGAGGACGAGGACCTGATCGCCCGCGAGGACATGGTCGTCACGGTGAGCCATGGCGGTTACATCAAGCGCGTGCCGCTCTCGACCTATCGGGCGCAGCGCCGTGGCGGCAAGGGCCGTTCCGGCATGGCCACGCGGGACGAGGATTTTGTCTCGCGGCTGTTCGTGGCCAACACGCACACGCCGCTGGTATTCTTCTCATCGCGTGGGCAGGCCTACAAGGAGAAGGTCTGGCGCCTTCCGCTTGCAGCGCCGAATGCTCGCGGCAAGGCTCTGGTCAACATGCTGCCGCTCGAACAGGACGAACGCATCACAACCGTGATGCCGCTGCCCGAGGACGAGGCGAGCTGGGAAACGCTCGACGTGATGTTCGCCACCGCATCGGGCAACGTCCGGCGCAACAAGCTGTCAGATTTCGTGCAGGTCAACCGTAACGGCAAGATCGCCATGAAGCTCGACGAGGGCGATGCCATCATTGATGTGCAAATCTGCTCGGAAGCCGACGATGTACTCCTGACCACGGCACTCGGCCAGTGCATCCGTTTTGCCGTGCCGGAAGTCCGCGTCTTCAAGGGCCGCGACTCGACCGGCGTGCGCGGCATCAATCTGGCCGATGGTGACAACGTCATTTCGCTGGCGATCCTGCATCACCTTGATGCCAATGCCGACGAGCGAGCTGACTTCCTGCGCAAGAGGCGTGCGGTGACGGGCGAAGGGACAGAGGATGCCGGCATGCCGGACAGCGAAGGCGCGGACCCTGATGGTGGCGGCGATGCCGCAACCGCAGGTGCGAGCATCTCTCCCGAGCGCTACGCTGCCATGTCCGCTGCCGAGCAGGTTGTACTCACCGTTTCCGAGAATGGCTACGGCAAGCGCACGTCGTCATTCGAGTATCGGGTCACGGGCCGTGGCGGCAAGGGCATCGTGGCCATGGTGGTCAACGACCGCAACGGGCCGCTGATCGCGTCCTTCCCGGTGGAAGACAGCGACCAGATCATGCTGGTCACCGATGGCGGGCAGTTGATCCGTGTGCCAGTCGCCGGCATCCGCGTTGCCGGGCGCTCGACGCAAGGCGTCATCGTCTTCGATACGGCGGATGGCGAGCGTGTTGTCAGCGTCGAGCACATCACCGATGACGGCGGGGACAGTGGCGATGGAGACGGCACGGAAGCATGAGGAGCGGCGGCCTCCGTGCCGCCACGTCATCGCCCGCGCAGCGCCATGTCCCAGTGACCATCCGCGAAGCAGGCCGGCTTTGCGGAAGGGCAATGAATGCAACCTATAGTTGTATTTAATGAGTGCAGGCAGCCAGATGTTGCGTTCCTTGTTCAAGAGGTGCCACTCGCCCGGCTTCGACATAACGTTGGCCATCTGCACCCTGTCCATGCTTGCCGCTCCGGCGCGGCGGGGCCTGCTGGCTCCCGTCGCACTCATGGCTTTGGTGTCGTTCGCAGATGCCAGCGTTAAGCAACGCGAACGCTGGACCTTGTCGAGTGCATCGGGCACGGCGACGCTGGCTCTGGTGCAGGAACCGGGTGGTTGTCCGCTGATCATGTTCATCTGCGGGGCGCGCTTGCCGGGCTATGCGGAGGTGATCGTCAGTGCCGGTCCGGAAGACTTGTCCGCACGCCGCCTGCGCATGGACATCGAGGTCGGCTCGGTCACGGCCATGGCCTCTGCTCAGTGGTCATCCGGCACATCGACGGCACCCTCGATCGCACTGGCCTCGATCCCGGTGCAGAAGATGGCCGAGTTGATGAAGGCCGATGCCAGCACGCTGAGTTGGCGCGTCGAGGTTTCCGACCGCTTTGATTGCCCGTTGGCATCGGCCCCGATGCCAAGTCCCTTTGGCCGCCACTGCACAGAGTTCCTGTGCTTTTGCGCCTGAGGCCCTGTCGCTTTTCAGGCCCGCATGGCGCCGGGGCCAGGGCGCGCACCAGGCGGAGATTTGCCGGGAATGATCATCCCGAGCACCTCGTCCTCGGTGACATCGGCCACGGCAGCAGAGCCGACGGCCTGCCCGATCTTTATCACCATTACGCGGTCCGCGAGGTCAAATACGTCATGGATATCGTGGCTGATCAGAAAGATGCCGCCGGCCTTTTCGATGGCGGCCTTGATGGCGGCTTCATCGGTCTTCCAGCGCTCCTCCTGGCGGCTTGACCAGCGGAGCCCGACAACAGGGCCCTGGACTGGGCAAAGGCAGCGGTTGAGCTCATGAGGCCAGCGGCAACTGCCTCGGCAAGCAGGAGATGGCGATGATCCATGGTGCGTTCTTCCCGTGTCTGACGTATTTTTTCGAGGCATCATCATGTCTGCCACTGCGATCCGAAGCGTCCCGGATTTGACCAGACGATGAAATTGCAGTGCCGGCGGCACACCGGAAAGTGACCAGCCGATCGTTCAGCCCCGGTGGCGAATTCACGATGAGGACACGCATGGAAAGGACACGCTTGGATTTCGCATGCGGATGCCTGGAACGTCGCATTGCCAGAAGCTTGTTGATGAGAGAATGATCATTGCTGTTCGCAATGCCAAAGACGCGGCTTGCATTGCCCGGCCTGACGCGCTCGCACAGGAAAACTGACAGACATGACCTCCCGCCTTGATCTCGATCTGTTGCGGACCTTCGTGATGGTGGCCGAGCTTGGGAGCCTCACGCGGGCCGGCGAGCGTCTGCTGATCAGCCAGCCGACGGTCAGCCTGCAGTTGAAGCGCCTTGAGGATGGGCTCGGCCGGAGCCTGATGTGGCGTTCCCCGAAAGGCGTGCAACTCACCGGCGATGGCGAGATAATGCTTTCCTATGCGCGCCGCATCCTTGCCCTTGCCGAGGAAGCGCTCGGCAAGATCAGCGAGCCGGTCATCCAGGGGCTAGTGCGCCTTGGCACGCCCGAGGACTTCGCAACCACGCATCTGTCCGGCGTACTGGCGCGCTTTGCCCAAAGCCATCCTGGCGTGGCCCTTGAGGTCACCACGGACCTGACCCTCAACCTGATCGAGCGCTTCAAGGATGGCGAATTCGATCTGGTGCTGATCAAGCGCGAGCCGATGGGCCCCACCGAGGGCGTTCGGGTCTGGCGCGAACCGCTGGTCTGGGCCGGAACCAGGCCGGAGATCTTCACCAGCGAGGGACCATTGCCGCTGGTCGTCTCGCCCCATCCGTGTGTCTACCGCAAGCGCGCCACGGCAGCGCTGGACCGGGCCGGCCGGTCTTGGCGCGTGGCCTACACCTCGACCTCGCTGGCTGGCGCGCAGGCCGCTGTGCGTGCTGGTCTCGGCCTGACCGTGCTGCCCAAGGAAATGGTCCCGCCGGATTTCTTCATCATCGACGTGGCAGAGGGTGCGCCCGACCTGTCCGACACCGAGATTGCCCTGATGCAGGCGCGGCAAATCTCGCTTCCCGCCCTGCGCCTAGGCCAACACATCATCCGGTCCCTTGAGAAGAAGGACACGGCGCATTAGGACAAGGGGCCGTGACATCTGGATTCCGCCCGTGCCGCATGATCTGATCATCTACGATTGCGACGGTACGCTGATCGACACCGAGACGATCTATGCCGAGATCAACCTCAAGGCCTACCACCGCCTCGGCCTGACTCACTGGACCATGGATTCCTACGTCGACGCGATGGTCGGGATTCCGGTGGCGGCGGGGCGCAAGATTCTTGAGGCCGACTATGGCGGGCCTCTCCCTGCCGACTTCGAAGCTGGCATCGAGCGCGAGGTCCATCGCCGCTTCACCGAGGAATTGCAGAGCCTGCCCGGTGTCCGGAACGCTGTGAGCCTGATCGAGGGTCCGCGCTGCGTGGCGTCTTCCACCAGTCTCGTGCCGCTCAAGCGCAATCTCGTCACGGCCGGGTTGATCGACCTGTTCGATCCTCATGTCTTTTCGGCCAGCCAGGTTTCACGCGGCAAGCCGCATCCTGATGTCTTCCTGTTTTCGGCAGAAAGCATGGGCGCTCGTCCTGCTAACTGCCTTGTCATCGAGGACTCCGTGCCCGGTGTCCTGGCGGCTCGCGCAGCCGGAATGCCGGTCATCGGCTTCACCGGTGTCGCGCATGACCGTGCCCGCATCAGCGCACGGCTGAAGGAGGCAGGGGCCATGGCCGTGATCGATCACATGGCCGAATGGCCTGCCATGGTGAAGGCCGTCCGGGCAGCCTGAGACTCTGGCGGCGTATCGAAGTCCGATTTGCCAACGCATAAAACCTGTCTTACCCATCTGTCATGACCCGCACCGCACTTTACACCGGCTCGTTCGATCCCCTCACCAACGGCCACGTCGATGTGGTGCGGCAGGCCTGCGGCATGGTCGACATACTGGTCGTGGCGATCGGCGTTCACCCCGGCAAGGCGCCACTGTTCAGCGCCGACGAGCGCGCCGCCATGATCCGCGAAATCTGCGTGCCGATGGCGAGGGTCGGGCAGACCAGGCTGGAGGTCGTCACCTTCTCTGATCTTGCCGTTAATGCTGCCCGCCGGGCAGGGGCCTCGATGATGATCAGGGGCCTGCGCGACGGCACCGATCTTGACTATGAGATGCAAATGGCCGGCATGAACGGTGTTCTCGCGCCCGACATCCTGACGGTGTTTCTGCCAGCGTCTCCCAGGGTTCGCCCGGTGACGGCGACGCTGGTGCGCCAGATCGCATCCATGGGTGGCGACATCACGGCGTTCGTTCCCGGGGCTGTGGCTGCTGCGCTCAAGGCGCGTTTCGGAAAAGATTGAAGGCGCGATCTGGCGCCCAAATTGCTGCGTCCGCATCACCTGCCCTTGCAATTTTGCCCCATGGATGGTGTCAGTCGGGGTGCATCATGACGTGGCGACTCGCATTCGCGGGTTTGCGACTGTCCGTTTTCGTTTTCGAACAGGTTCACCATGCGTCTGTCCCGCTACTTCCTGCCGATCCTGCGCGATACGCCCAAGGATGCCGAGATCGTGTCGCACAAGCTGATGCTGCGGGCCGGCCTCATCCGCCAGCAGGCGGCGGGGAGCTACACGCTGTTGCCCTTGGGCCTGCGCGTGCTCAACAAGATCAATGCCGTGATCCGAGAAGAACAGAATCGCTCCGGCGCGATCGAATTGCTCATGCCGACCATCCAGTCCGCCGACCTGTGGCGGGAGAGCGGGCGCTACGATGCCTATGGCAAGGAGATGCTGCGCATCAAGGATCGCCATGATCGCGAGATGCTGTTCGGCCCCACCAACGAGGAAATGATCACGGAGATCTTCAGGTCCTACGTGAAGTCCTACAAGGAGCTACCTCTGAACCTTTATCATATTCAATGGAAGTTCAGGGACGAGGTGCGCCCCCGCTTCGGCGTCATGCGCGGTCGCGAGTTCATGATGAAGGATGCCTATTCCTTCGATCTCGATCAGGCCGGCGCCGTGCATGCCTACAACAAGATGTTCGTGGCTTACCTCCGTACCTTCGAGCGGTTGGGCCTGAAATCCATTCCCATGCGTGCCGATACCGGCCCGATTGGCGGCAATCTCAGCCATGAATTCATCGTCCTCGCATCAACCGGCGAGAGCGAGGTGTTCTGCCACAAGGATTTTCTCAGCTATCCCGTGCCCGGCCCCGACACCGATTTCGATGATGTCGCCGGCGTCCAGGGGATCGTGGATCGCTGGACCTCGCTCTATGCCGCCACATCGGAAATGCACGACGAGGCGGCCTATCACGCCATTCCGGAAGCCTCGCGGGTTTCGGCCCGCGGCATCGAGGTCGGCCATATTTTCTACTTCGGCACCAAGTATTCCGAGCCCATGGGCGCGACGGTGGCAGGCCCCGATGGCAAGGATACGCACGTTCACATGGGCTCTTATGGCATTGGTCCCACCCGCCTGATCGCAGCCCTGATCGAGGCGGGCCACGACGAGGCCGGCATCATCTGGCCGGACGAGATCGCGCCATTCTCCGTGTCCTTGCTCAACCTCAAGATGGGCGATGCCGGCACCGATGCCGCTTGCGAAACCCTCTATGCCGGGCTGCTCGCGGCCGGTGTCGACGTTCTTTATGATGATCGCGACGAGCGGCCCGGCGCGAAGTTCGTGGTCAACGACCTGATTGGCTCGCCCTGGCAACTGATCGTCGGCCCCAAGAGCCTCGCCGAAGGCAAGGTCGAACTGAAACGGCGTGCCACCGGTGAGCGCGAAAGCCTGTCTCCGGCCGCCGCCCTCGACAAGTTGACCGCAGGCCGCCCAGCACAATGATCGACGCCCCCGCCGACACCAGGCCGTTTGCCCGCTTCGAGTGGATGCTGGCCTCGCGCTATCTGCGGACCCGCCGCCGCGAAGGCTTCGTCTCCGTCATCGCAGGCTTCTCTTTCCTCGGCATCATGCTCGGCGTCGCGACCCTGATCATCGTACTTTCGGTGATGAACGGCTTTCGCAAGGAGCTTCTTGACAAGATTGTCGGTGTCAACGGCCACATCTTCCTGACCCCGATCGAGCGTCCACTCGATGATTACGCCGAGGTCGCTACCAAACTGATGGCCATCAAGGGCGTGACACTGGCCATTCCCATGGTGGAAGGGCAGGCGCTGGCCTCCTCGCAATATGGCAACAGCGGCGTGCTGGTGCGGGGGATGCGCGAAAGCGACATCCAGAAAATCCCGTTCATCGCCAAGAACATCAAGCAGGGCACGCTTGATGGTTTCGACGCCAACAACGGCATTGCCATCGGCATCCGGCTGGCAGAAGCCCTGTCGATCCGGGCGGGCGACCAGATCACCATCATCAGTCCGCGGGGGGCCGCGACACCGTTCGGCACCGCGCCGCGCATCAAGGCCTATCCGGTGGTGGCCGTGTTCGAGATCGGCATGTCCGAGTTCGACGGCACCTTTGCGTTCATGCCGCTCGGCGAGGCGCAGGCCTACTTTAACCGAGATGACGATGTGAACGTCATCGAGGTGTTCATCGAGAACGCCGACCGCACCCAGACGGTGCGGGATGCCATCGAGGCCAATGCCCCGCGTCCGCTCGTGCTGACCGACTGGCGGCAGCGCAACCGCACCTTCTTCTCTGCGCTGGAGGTGGAGCGCAACGTTATGTTCCTGATCCTGATGCTGATCGTGCTGGTCGCGGCGCTCAACATCGTCTCCGGCTTGATCATGCTGGTGAAGGACAAGAGTTCGGACATCGCCATCCTGCGCACCATGGGGGCGACCAGCGGCTCCGTGCTGCGCGTGTTCCTGATCACCGGGGCGTCGATCGGCGTGGTCGGCACCATTGCCGGGTTTGGCCTTGGACTTCTGGTTTGCGCCAACATCCAGGCGATCCAGAGCTTCGTCTCGCGCATCAGCGGAACCCAGCTTTGGGATCCGACAGTTCGCTTCCTTACCGAGATTCCCGCCGAGACCAACCCGACCGAAGTCGCTGCCGTCGTCGGCATGGCGCTGGTCCTGTCGCTGCTGGCCACGCTATATCCGGCCTGGCGCGCTGCCCGGCTCGATCCGGTCGAAGCATTGAGATACGGGTGAGGCGGGCATGACCGAATCCGGCACAAGCCCGCCCGTCGCACCCGCGCTGTTCCTGTCGCAGGTCGATCGCAGCTACCCGCAGACGGGCGGTTCGCTCGATATCCTGAAGAAAGCGGATTTCGCCATCTGGCCCGGCGAACTGGTCGCACTGGTGGCGCCCTCCGGAACCGGCAAATCCACGCTGCTGCATGTGGCCGGGCTGCTGGAGCACCCTGATGCCGGCGAGGTCTTCATCGGCGGCGTCGCCACGGCCAAGCTTGATGACAGCGCCCGCACGCGCCTGCGCCGCACGGAGATCGGCTTTGTCTACCAGTTTCATCACCTGCTGCCCGAATTCTCCGCGCTTGAGAACGTGGTGATGCCGCAGCTGATCCGCGGGCTCGGCAAAACGGAAGCTGCGAAAAGGGCCTCCGATCTGCTTGATTTCCTCGGACTTGGCGCCCGCCTAAAGCACCGCCCCGGCGAGTTGTCGGGCGGTGAACAGCAGCGCGTCGCCATCGCGCGCGCCGTTGCCAATGCGCCGCGCCTGTTGCTGGCCGACGAACCGACCGGCAATCTAGATCCTGTGACCTCGTCCTATGTCTTCCGAACGCTGACTTCTCTCGTCCGAGCCTCGGGGTTGGCGGCGCTGATCGCCACCCACAATCTCGACCTTGCCGCGCAAATGGACCGGCGCGTGACAATCAAGGGCGGGCAAGTCGTGACGATGGAGTGAGCGGGGCAGGCCACGCGCTGTGTACCGTCGACAGCCGCAGCAAGGCGCGTGATCCGGTGAGACGCCCATCAAGAGCAATGGCGTGTTGCGACGATCCGTGCCTTCGCGCAAGCGCGTTGCCGGAGAACCGGTCCGCGAACGTGTTGGAAGCCGTCCGTCGTCGTGGGAATCCACAGATCGGGCCATGGCGCTGATCAAACCGGTCAGCCCGTTGACACCAGAACAAAACAAATACATAAATGGACATATCATAAACAAGGAGTTCGGATATGACCCGGCGTCTGGTTGTTGGTTTCACCGAAGTGGCATCCCTCGGCACCTTCATCGCCATGATCCTGACATGGGCGGCGATTTTCTCAGGCCCCGGCGTGTGAACAATCTCGCCATGGCCGGCGAAAGCCCTCGACCTCGGGAGCCTTCGGCGCAATAGCTGGGGTGGGTGTCGGGGGCAAGAGTCGCCCGACGAGGAACGCTGGGGAGGCGCTGAACATGACTTTTGCTGCGTCCGACGCGGGGTTCGTTCACCTGCATGTCCATTCCAGCTATTCGCTGCTGGAAGGGGCCATGACCATCGCGACATTGAGCAAGCTCGCCGTTGCCGACCGTCAGCCGGCGCTGGCCCTGACGGACACCAACAACCTGTTCGGTGCGCTTGAGTTTTCCGAGAAGCTGGCCGGGTCGGGCGTTCAGCCCCTGGTCGGCATCCAGCTCAACGTTGATTGCGAGGACATCGCCGCCGATGCCAGAAAGCCACTGCATGTTGTTCATCCGCATGTGGTGCTGCTAGCCGCCAGCGAGCAGGGCTATGCCAATCTTCTCGCGCTTGTCAGTGCCGCCTACATGGTGCCGGAGCTTGGCGCGTCGCCGGTTGTCAGGCTCGGGTTGCTGGCGGAGCACGGCGAGGGCGTGATCGCGCTTACCGGCGGGGCTGGCGGGCCGGTCGACCTGGCCCTTGCGGAGGGGCGGCACGAATTGGCCAGGGTCCGGCTTGACATGTTGCAGGCCGCATTCGGCGACCGGCTCTATGTCGAGGTGCAGCGCCCGGCAACGAGCGGCAGGCTTCCGACCGAGCAGGCCCTGCTCGGCCTTGCCTATGCGGCCGATCTGCCCATCGTTGCTACGAACATTCCCTTCTTCGGCAAGGCCGCCGATCATGAGGCGCATGACGCGCTGATGGCGATCTCGTCCGGCCGGCTGATGTCCGATGACGAGCGCCGCCGCGTCAGCGAGGGCCAGTTCTTCGCATCGCGCGCTGAGATGGCGCGGCGCTTCGCCGACTTGCCGGAAGCGCTGGCAACCACGCTCGAAGTGGCCATGCGCTGTGCCTGGAGGCCGGTGGTGCGCAAGCCGATCCTGCCCCGATACGAGACGGCCGATGGCCGCGACGAGGCATCGGAGTTGCGGGACCAGGCCGAAGCTGGCCTGAAAGCCCGGCTCGCGGCTCATGGTCCGTGCGCGGACTTCACGGTCGAGGACTACGAAAAGCGTCTCGCGTTCGAATTGTCGATCATCGAGCGCATGCAGTTCCCGGGCTATTTCCTGATCGTGGCGGATTTTATCAAGTGGGCCAAGTCCGAGGACATCCCGGTGGGCCCTGGCCGTGGTTCGGGGGCAGGCTCGCTGGTGGCCTACGCGCTGACCATCACCGATGTCGACCCGCTGCGGTTTGGTCTGCTGTTCGAGCGCTTTCTCAACCCGGACCGCGTGTCGATGCCGGACTTCGACATCGACTTCTGCCAGGACCGGCGCGAAGAGGTGATCGAGTATGTCAAGCGGCGCTATGGCGATGAACGGGTGGCGCAGATCATCACCTTCGGCACGCTGCTGGCGCGCGGCGTCATGCGCGATGTCGGGCGCGTGCTCGAAATGCCCTATGGCCAGGTCGATAAGCTGACCAAGCTGGTGCCGCAGGCGCCGGGCAAGATCACGCCGCTGGCGGAGGCGATTGCGGGCGAGCCCAAGCTGCAGATGGCCGCCAATGACGAGCCCATCGTGGCCCGCATGCTGGAGATCGCGCAGAAGCTTGAAGGCCTGCACCGCCATGCCTCGACCCATGCCGCCGGCGTGGTGATCGGGGACCGCGCGCTGGATCAGCTTGTGCCGCTCTACAGGGACCCGCGCACGGGCGCGCGCGTGACCCAATACAACATGAAGTGGGTCGAGCAGGCCGGCCTCGTCAAGTTCGACTTCCTCGGCCTCAAGACCCTCACGGTGCTGACCACGGCCGTGCGGCTGATCGCGCAGCGTGGCATCTCGGTTTCGCTCGATGCCTTGCCGTTCGATGACCCGAAGACCTACGAGATGCTGGCGCGCGGCGAAACGGTCGGGGTGTTCCAGGTGGAAAGCGCTGGCATGCGCAAGGCACTGGTCGAGATGAAGGCCGACCGCGTCGAGGACCTGATCGCGCTGGTAGCGCTGTATCGGCCAGGCCCGATGGACAACATCCCGACCTATTGCCGCCGCAAGCTGGGTCTCGAAAATGCGACCTACCTTCATCCCAAGCTCGAGCCTTTCCTGGCCGAAACCCATGGCATCATCGTCTATCAGGAGCAGGTGATGCAGGTGGCGCAGGCGCTGTCGGGCTATTCGCTCGGCGAGGCCGATCTGCTGCGCCGCGCCATGGGCAAGAAGGTCAAGGCCGAGATGGATGCGCAGCGCGAACGGTTCACGCGCGGGGCCGTCGAGCGCGGGCTGTCTCCGGATCTCGCCTCCGAGATTTTCGATCTGCTGGCCAAGTTCGCCGATTACGGCTTCAACAAGAGCCACGCGGCCGCCTATGCCGTGGTGTCCTACCAGACGGCCTATCTCAAGGCGAACTTCCCGGTCGAGTTCATGGCGGCGTCGATGACGCTGGACATGTCCAACACCGACAAACTGGCCGAGTTCCGGCGCGATGCCGAACGCATGGTCATCAAGGTCGAGCCTCCTTCGATCAACCGTTCGGGCGTACACTTCGATGTGCGCGATGGCCGGATCTTCTATGCGCTAGCCGCGATCCGGGGCGTCGGGCAGGAGGCTGTAGCCTCTCTGGTGGCCGCGCGCGAGGAGGGCGGTCCTTACCGGGACTTAGGGGATCTCGCCCGCCGGTTCGACACGCGCAAGGTGAACAAGCGCACCCTTGAAGCGCTGATTGCGGCTGGCGCCTTCGATGAACTGGAGCCTGACCGGGCCCGTGCCATCGCCGCCATCGATGGCATCGTCGCGTTGGCGCAGCGCACGCGCGAGTCTGCCGAGGGCGGGCAGGACGAACTGTTCGGCTCGGGCGCCATCGATGCGCTGGTGATCCCGCCGCATGTGCCTTGGCTGGCTTCCGAGAAGCTGCAGCGCGAGCATGCCGCGGTCGGCTTCTTCCTCAGCGGCCATCCGCTCGATGACTACGCCAGCGTGCTGCAGCGCATGCGCGTGCGGCGTTTTTCAGAGTTCGCTGCCACGGTCAGGCAGACCGGAGCATCCATGGGCCGCATCGCCGCTTCGGTGATCGACCGTTCCGAGCGGCGCACCAGGACCGGCAACAAGATGGGCATCGTGCAGCTTTCCGATCAGAGTGGCCATTTCGAGGCAGTGCTGTTTGCGGAAGGCCTGCAGCGCTTTCGCGATCTGCTGGAGCCGGGCAAGGTCGTGCTGCTGATGGTGTCGGCCACGCTCGATGGCGACGAGGTCAAGCCGCGCATCGAAAGTGTCGAGCGGCTCGATGCCGCCGCCGCGCGCCAGAAACAGGACATGCGCATCTTCGTGCGCGACGACAAGCCCGTCGCGGCTCTGGCCGAGCGGCTGAAGCAGCAGGGCGATGCCCGCGTCTCGGTCGTGGTCATCGTCGATCAGGGCGACGAGGAGATCGAGATCGAGTTGCCCGGCAAACGCCTCGTGAGCCCCCAGATCGCCGGCGCCTTGCGCGCTGTGCCGGGGGTGGTGAGTGTGGATCTGATGTGAAGGGGGGCATGCCACAATGCGCGTTTTGACGTTGGCCGCGATGCTGGAGCCTCCTCTCCCCGTGCGGGGGAGGTCAGGAGAACGGTTGGTCTGACCTGGAGTATGAACCAAAAAGGCCCCATGGCATTCGCGCACCCCCACTCCCTACCCCGGGCTGCACCTGTCCTGGACCAGAACAAGCGCTCCAAAACAGAGACAAGGGAACAGGCGCCCATCTCGTCCGATCGTCATGGTCAGGCTTGACCCGACCATGACGGGGAGGATCGCTCAATAAACCCAAGACCACGCTGTCATGCCGGCCTTGGACCGGGATCACGAGAGGGCGCGCAGCAGGTGCCGGACACGCAAGGAATGGCAAGCGATCCCGGCTCAAGGCCTGGATGACGGTGGCGTATGTCGCCATTGTGCTCAGGGCCGTGCTGGGCGCAGGGAAGATCGATTTGCCGCGGAAGAAGCCGAAAGCCGGTCGCCGTATGCCTTTCGGGGTTGCCAAGGGCTGCAATCGAATGTAATCGCGCGTCATCCCACATGCGGGCTTTATCGGGCGGAAGCTTATTCCGTCCATCCGGTGGCTGATCCTGGCTCTGCCGTGATCCGCCGCACTGGTCCGCAGAGGCACTCGTAACCGGAGAAGACCCATGGCAGTTCCTGAATTTTCCATGCGCCAATTGCTTGAGGCTGGTGCGCACTTTGGCCACCAGTCGCACCGCTGGAACCCCAAGATGTCGCAGTACATCTTCGGCGAGCGCAACAAGATCCACATCATCGATCTGGCCCAGTCCGTGCCGATGCTGCACCGCGCCCTCCAGGCTGTCAGCGACACCGTGGCCCGTGGCGGTCGCGTGCTGTTCGTCGGCACCAAGCGCCAGGCGCAGGATCTGGTCGCCGATGCGGCCAAGCGTTCGGCCCAGTATTACGTGAACTCGCGCTGGCTCGGCGGCATGCTGACCAACTGGAAGACCATTTCCGGTTCGATCCAGCGTCTGCGCAAGCTTGATGAGATGCTTGCGGTCGGGGCCCAGGGCCTCACCAAGAAGGAGCGCCTGATGCTGTCGCGTGAGCGCGACAACCTCGAAAAGGCCCTCGGCGGCATCAAGGACATGGGCGGCACGCCGGACATGATCTTCGTGATCGACACCAACAAGGAGCAGCTTGCCGTTAAGGAAGCCCAGCGCCTGAACATCCCGGTCGCCGCGATCGTTGACACCAACTGCGACCCCGATGGCATCACTTTCCCGGTTCCGGGCAATGACGATGCCGGCCGTGCCATCTCGCTGTATTGCGACTTGGTGGCACGCGCCGCTTTAGATGGCATCGCGCGCGGCCAGGGCAACAGCGGCGTCGACATGGGCGCATCCGAAGCCCCGATGGTCGAGGTGCTGCCGGTCGAGACCGCAGCCACCGGCTTCGAACTGCTCACCGCTCCGCGTGGCGCTCCGGACGATCTCACCAAGCTGACGGGCGTTGGCCCTGAGCTTGAGAAGAAGCTGAACGAGGGCGGCCTGTTCCATTACTGGCAGTTTGCAGCAATGTCGCCAGCCGACGAGATGACGGTCGATGCGTCTCTCAAGCTCAGCGGGCGCATTGCGCGCGATGGCTGGATCGCCCAGGCCCGTTCGCTCGGCGACGCCTGAGGCCACGGGGCGTCAGCGCCCCGGCCACGCCAGATCCACACGCGCCGGCGCGCCTTCAGGGTGCGCCGGTTCTCGTTATCAGCATGCCCGGTTCAGCCGGGCCCTCCGTTCGAAAGGTGTAAAGAGATGTCCGTGATTTCGGCTGCTCTGGTGAAGGAACTGCGCGACAAGACCGACGCAGGCATGATGGACTGCAAGTCCGCGCTGGTGGAAACCGGTGGCGACATGGAAGCCGCCGTGGATTGGCTGCGCAAGAAGGGCCTCTCCAAGGCCGCCAAGAAGGCCGGCCGCATCGCCGCCGAAGGCCTCGTGGCCATTGCGGTTGCCGGCACGAGCGGCGTGGTTGTCGAGGTCAATGCCGAGACCGACTTCCTGGCCAAGAACGAACAGTTCCAGACGCTGGCGCGCAATGTCGCCGGTGTCGCGCTCAAGGTCGGCGACGATGTGGAAGCCGTGAAGGTTGCGGCCTACCCGGGCGGCGGCACGGTGCAGGATGCCATTGCCAACGCCATCGCCACCATCGGCGAGAACATGGCGCTGCGCCGCGCCAGCAAGTTCGATGTCTCTGCCGGCGTGGTGGCCTCCTACCTGCACAATGCCGCTGGCGAAGGCCTTGGCCGCATCGGCGTGCTCGTGGCGCTTGAATCGCCCGGCAAGGGTGACGAACTGGCCGCCCTCGGCCGTCAGCTTGCGATGCATGTGGCCGCTGCCAACCCGGTCGCGCTGGATCTGGCCTCGGTCGCCCCCGAGGTGCTGGCACGCGAGAAGGCCATTCTGGCCGAGAAGAACGCGGGCAAGCCGGCCCATGTCATGGACAAGATCGTCGAGTCGGGGATGAAGTCCTACGCCAAGGAATACTGCCTGCTCGAGCAGACCTACATCCACGATGGCTCGAAGTCCGTGAGCCAGGCGCTCAAGGATGCCGAGGGCAAGGTCGGCGGCCCGATCAAGCTCACGGGCTTTGCCCGATTTGCACTCGGCGAGGGAATCGAGAAAGAGGAAAGCGACTTCGCGGCGGAAGTCGCGGCGGCAGCAGGCGGCAAAGCCTGACAGCCAGGACCACCGAAGCGGCGCCGGGTGCGCCGCTTTTTTTTGACCGATGCAGGGCGGCGTTCGCCCTGATGCAGGAGGAGGCCGGAGCATGACCAGGTTCAAGCGCGTGCTAATCAAGCTCTCCGGCGAAGCGCTTGCGGCGCCGGACGGTTACTGGCTTTACCCGCCCGTGCTCAACACGCTGGCTGCCGACATCGCCGAAGCGTCCAGCGCCGGCATCGAGATCGCGCTGGTCATCGGCGGCGGCAACATCATTCGCGGCGCCCGCGTCAGTTCAGCTGGATGGATCGACCGGGCCACGGCCGATTCCATGGGCATGCTGGCGACCGCGATGAACTCCATCGCCCTCGAAAACGCCGTCAATGCCGCCGGCGTCACCGCTCGCACCATGTCGGCTGTGTCCATGCCCACGATCTGCGAGACTTATGCCCGCCAGCCGGCATTGCACCACATGGAGCGCGGCCATGTGGTCATTATTGCGGGCGGCACCGGCAATCCGTTCTTCACCACCGATACCGCAGCGGTGCTGCGGGCCGCGGAACTGAAATGCGAGGCCGTGTTCAAGGCAACGCAGGTCGACGGTGTCTATTCCGCCGACCCGAAGAAGGATCCGACCGCCACGCGCTATGACCAGCTCACCCATGCCGAAGCGATTTCGAGGGAACTCGGCGTGATGGACACCGCAGCCTTCGCACTGGCCCGTGATGCCCAACTCACCATAGGCGTGTTCTCGATCGCCCAGCCCGGTGCGATCTCGGCCGTGCTGCGCGGCAATGGCCGTGCCACCTATGTTGTCCCGTGAAGACATTTCGCCGCCCGATACAGAAGGCTTGACCGGCTCTGGTCCGATCAGCATGGTCATCCGGAATGCGTCGCGCATGCAGGGGCTGGCCATCGTCCGGTTGTCCCCGCGAAGCACGGTCCCCGCTCCAGATGACAGAAGAAGGCCCCGTCCATGGCTCCTCCGATCTTTGATCTCAATGACGTCAAGCGCCGCATGCAGGGCGCGGTGGCCTCGCTCAAGCACGATCTCAACTCGCTGCGCACGGGCCGGGCTTCGGCCAGTGTGCTCGACCCGATTATGGTGGATGCCTACGGCTCGAAGATGCCGCTGAATCAGGTGGCAACCGTCAGCGTGCCGGAAGCGCGGCTGCTCAGTGTCATGGTCTGGGACAGGGCCATGGCCGCTGCGGTCGACAAGGCGATCCGTGATTCCGATCTTGGGCTCAATCCGCAGACCGAAGGCCAGACCATCCGCATCCGCATTCCGGAACTGAACGAGCAGCGCCGCAAGGAACTGGTCAAGGTCGCCCACAAGTATGCCGAAGAGGCGAGGGTGGCTGTGCGGCACGTACGCCGCGACGGGCTCGAAATTCTGAAGAAGCTCGAGAAGGACGGCCACATGTCGGAAGACGATGCGGCCCGTCAGTCCGATCAGGTGCAGAAAGCCACGGATCAGTCGGTCTCAGACATTGATACGGCCCTGGCAACAAAGGAAAAGGAGATCATGCAGGTATGATTCTGCTGGTCTTCGTGGTGCGGACACTGGTTCAGGCGGCGCTTTGGCCTCAACCGGTTCATCAAGTGCCTGTGTTGCGTGCCGTGCCGATGGCTTGACGTCGGCTTTCACCGAACCACCTCTGACGGGATCATGAGCCCTTCAACAGAACCCCTTCGGCAAACGCCCGAGCCGGCCGCGATCGACCCGCCGCCGCCGCGCCATGTGGCCATCATCATGGATGGCAACGGGCGCTGGGCGCAGGCGCGCGGCCTGCCGCGCACGGAAGGTCATCGCCGCGGCGTCGAGGCACTCCGGCGCACGGTGCGGGCGGCAAGCGATCTGGGCGTGTCCTACCTGACGATCTTCAGCTTCTCGACCGAGAACTGGCGCCGGCCCGCCATGGAGGTCAGCTTCCTGCTGGCGCTGTTCAAGCGCTTCGTCCGCAATGACCTGGCCGAACTGCATGCCTCGAACGTGCGCGTCCGGATGATTGGCGATCGCGATGGCACGCCGGCCGACATCCGCGAATTGATCGATCAGGCGGAGGCGCTGACGCGCGACAACACCGCCCTGACACTGATCATCGCGTTCAACTATGGCGCCCGCGACGAAATCATGCGCGCGACCAACCGGTTGCTGGCAGATCGGCTGGCGAAGGGCGATGACACGCCGATCACTGCGGCAGAGATCTCGGCCTGTCTCGATACGGGCGATGTCCCTGATCCGGATCTGGTCATCCGCACATCCGGCGAGGTCAGGCTGTCGAACTTCCTGATGTGGCAGGCAGCCTATTCCGAACTTGTGTTCACGCCGGTTCTCTGGCCCGATTTCGATCACGGGGCGCTGGAATCTGCGATTGCCGAGTTCCGCATGCGAGACAGGCGCTTTGGCGGACTGGCACAGAAAGCCGTGTGAACGGGAATGGTATGGAGAGGGTCCTGCCGGTCGGACGAATTGCCGGAAACGGCCAGTTGAGGTCAGGAATACCCCATGTCCGGTGACGCCAAGTCCGGTGATGTGCCTTCAGGCCAGACTTCGGGCCCGACGCCGCCTGTTGCCGCGTCCGCAGCGCGCAACGAGTTGAGCCTCAGGGTCAGGTCCGGACTGGTCATGGTTGCGGTCGCCTTGTTGACCTTGTGGTGGGGCGGCTGGCCCTTCGCCCTGCTCTGGATCGCCGTCGGTGCCGTTGCTGCCATGGAGTGGCTCAAAATTGTGGCGCCAGATGGCGAGCGCCCTGTCCGGCTGCTGGCTGCAGCGGGTGCGGCGCTGGCCGGCATCGCGGCCCATCTTGGCTGGGAATCTGCCGGGCTTGCCGCCTGTGCGCTGACAGTGGGCGCGGTGATGGCCGCCACGCCAAAGCCACTCCGGCTGGTTGCAGGCGCAGGCGTGATCTACGCCACCGCGATCGCCATGGCCCCGATCGTCGTGCGTGCCGAGGTGCAACTGGGTCTGGCCCTGATTTCCTGGTGCTTCGCCGTGGTCTGGTCAACGGACGTCGCTGCCTACTTTGCCGGGCGGGCCATTGGCGGGCCCAAGCTCTGGCCGGCAGTCAGCCCCAAGAAAACCTGGTCCGGCGCGATCGGCGGCGCGGTTGCCGGCATTGCTGCCGGGCTTCTTGTGGCCTGGGTGTCACGCCGCCTCGGCGCTGCCTGGAGCCTTAGCCTCATCGCCACAGCAGGTTGTGCGCTGCTGGCATCGGTCGCAGGACAAATGGGCGATCTGTTGGAATCATCACTCAAGCGCCGTTTCGGCGTCAAGGATTCCGGCTCGATCATTCCGGGTCATGGCGGCGTGCTCGATCGCCTTGACGCCTTCGTGGTTGTGGTCACACTCGTCGCCATCGCAGTGGCGATCTGGCGATAGGCTGCGGGCAGGGCACGCAAGGACCGATCATGAGGCGTGTCACCATTCTGGGAGCCACCGGCTCGATCGGACGTTCGGCGCGGGATGTGATCCTCGCCAATCCCGGTCATTTTGCGATCGAGGCCGTGGTGGGCGGACGCGATGCCGCGGCTCTTGCCGCCATGGCGCTTCAGCTTGGCGCCCGTTTCGCGGCGCTTGCCGATCCTGCTGCCTTGCCGGCCCTGCGCGAACATCTTGCTGGCAGCGGAATCGCCTGCGGTGCCGGCGAAAGCGCCGTGCATGATGCCGTGGACAGGCCATGCGACGTGGTTGTCGCAGGGATCAGCGGCGTGGCTGGCCTCAAGCCGACGGTCGCAGCGCTCAAGCCCGGCCGCCGCATTGCTCTGGCCAACAAGGAGACGCTGGTCTGCGCTGGCGCGTTCTTTATGGCCGAAGCGCGGCGCATTGGTGCGACCATCCTGCCGCTGGATTCGGAGCACAACGCCGTGTCACAGGCTCTGGCTGGCCGCTCACTCGCCGATGTGACGCGCATCACGCTGACCGCATCGGGTGGGCCGTTCCGCTCTTGGAGCAAGCCCGAGATCGACAGCGCCACGCGCGAGCAGGCGCTGAAGCACCCCAACTATGCCATGGGTGCAAAGATCACCATCGACTCGGCCAGCCTGATGAACAAGGGGCTCGAACTGATCGAAGCCCACCATATCTTCGCCATCGGGCCTGACCGGCTGGGAGCCGTCATTCATCCGCAACAGATCGTGCATGGCCTCGTCAATTTCAGCGATGGCAGCGTCATCGCGGGCATGGCGCTGCCGAACATGCGCGTACCTTTTGCCGATTGCCTGTCGGACGGAAGGCGCCTTGTCAGCGGTGTCGCACCGGCGAACCTTGCCAGCATCGGCACCATGACCTTCGACGAGCCGGACCTCGCGCGCTTTCCGTCACTCGGTCTCGCGCTGGCGGCAATGGCCGCGGGCGGTGCCGCCTGTGCCATCCTGAATGCAGCCAACGAGGTTGCCGTGGCCGCATTCCTCGATGGCCGGCTGAGGTTCGGCGAGATGGCAAACGTCGTGGCGATTACCTGCGACGTTGTGGCAAAACATCGCCACGATGCACCATCGTCGGTTGATGAAGCGCTCGAGATCGACCATATCACGCGCAGCGCTGCGCAGGACGTGTTGGCGCGTCGAGGCCACGGTTCGGCCTGATTGACATGGTTTGAGAGCTGGTTGTCGGCGCTCGGCGGGAGTTGTGAATGGATCTTCTGACGTCTCTCGTCATCCTTGGGTCGAACGTCCTGTTCTATCTGGTGCCGTTCCTGTTCATTCTCACCATCGTCGTGTTCGTGCACGAATACGGGCACTACAAGGTCGGCCGCTGGTGCGGTGTCGATGTCACGACCTTTTCCATTGGCTTCGGCAAGGAGATCTTTGGCTGGACCGACAAGCATGGAACCCGCTGGCGGTTCGCTGCCATTCCGCTGGGCGGCTATGTCAAGTTTGCCGGAGATTCCAACGCAGCCAGCCAGCCTGATGCCGAGGCTGTCGCAGGTCTTTCACAGGCGGAACTCAGCCGCACCTTGCCTGGCGCAACAGTAGCCCGCCGCTCCGCCATCGTGGCCGCAGGCCCGGTGGCCAACTTCATCTTCGCCATTCTGGTGTTCGCCGCGATTGTCATGGCCTTTGGTCGCACGACCATCGCACCGCGCATCGACCGTGTGACGCCTGCCAGCGCCGCTGCCCAGGCCGGCCTCGCGCCGGGCGATCTGATTCTGTCGGTGGACGGGGTGCAGATGTCCAGTTTCGACGAGGTCCGGCGCATCATCACCATCAATGCCGAGAACACGCTGCGCTTTGTCGTGGTCCGCAACAGCATCGAGACCACCATCGATGTCACGCCGGCGCTTGTCGAGCGCCGCCACGCGCTGGGCGTCGAGCGTATCGGCGTCATCGGCGTCACCGCGGCGAACCAGCCCGAAGACGTGCGCCAGGTCAGCTACGGGCCGGTCGAAGCCATTGCCTATGGCGTTCGCGAGAGCTGGTTCATCGTCACCCGGACTTTCGATTATCTTGGTAAGCTTTTGACCGGGCGCGAGAAGGCCGACCAGCTTTCTGGTGTGATTCACATCGCAGAGGTGTCGGGCCATGTCGCCTCGACTGGTGGAATCGTCTCGCTTTTGACCCTTGCGGCCGTGCTTTCAGTCTCGATCGGGCTGATGAATCTGTTTCCGATTCCCATGCTCGATGGTGGGCATCTGGTGTTCTATGCCTTCGAGGCCTTACGCGGACGTCCCCTGAGCGAGCGGGTTCAGGAATTTGCCTTCAAGGCAGGGATCGCCTTTGTGCTCATGCTGACGGTTTTCGTCACATGGAATGACATTACGCGGATTGTGAGCAGGGCGGCGGTAGGGTAAGCAGGCTGGCGCGTGGCTTCCGTGTCACGCCGCGCGACAATTGATTTATCGGACCGGTTTGCGTGTTTGCATCAGGTTGGAAACTTTGTAGAAGCAATTTGACTCGTATTGTCTGTAGCCGGGGATACCCGGTTCGTGGTTAACGGACGGTGTATTGAACCAATGAAGATGACGGTGCCAAATCGCCGACTTGCGGCACGCCTCAGGGTGTCAACGGCCGTCGGCCTTGCCGTTCTGGCCCTCACAGGGACCGCCGCTCTCGCCCAGGCCGTTGTGGTCCAGGGCAATCGGAGGGTCGATGCGGAAACCATCCGTGGATACGTGAGCCGTGCCGGCTCTCCTGCCGCCATCCGTGGCGAGCTGATGAACACCGGCATGTTCTCTTCAGTGAACGTATCGCGCCGTGGTGGCCAGACTGTGGTCACCGTTCGCGAGAATGACTCGATCAACAACGTTGCCTTCGAAGGCAACAAGCGCCTGAAGAGTGATTTCCTCTCCGGCGAAGTGCAGTCCAAGTCCCGTGGCCCGATCAGCGACAGCCTGATTGCCTCCGACATCGAACGCATCCGCGCGCTTTACCGTCGCAGCGGCTATGGCGTGACGGTGAGCTCGCGCATCGTCCCGTTGCCAAATGGCCGGTCCGATGTGGTTTTCACCATCGTCGAAGGCGGCAAGACAGGTATCCTGTCGATCAATTTCTCCGGCAACTCGGAATACAGCACGTCGCGCCTCAAGGGCCTGATGAACTCGACCGAGATGAACCTGCTGAGCTGGTTCAAGACCTCCGACGTTTATGATCCGGACCGTATCGCTGCTGATCTTGAGCTGGTCCGCCGCTTCTACCTGCGCAATGGCTATGCCGATTTCCGCGTCGTCTCCAGTGATGCGACGTTCGACGCCGAGCGCGGCGGCTATGTGGTCAACATCGTGGTGGAAGAAGGCAGGCGCTACCGCATCGGCGGAGTCCAGATCTCGTCGCGCCTGCGTGATGTCGACACGGACACGCTGCGCCGCGTCGTCAGCACCAACGAAGGCGACACCTACAACGCCGAAGCTGTTGAGCGGTCCCTGTCGGCCATGACGGTCGAGGTCGCCCGTCGCGGCTACGCCTTCTCGCAGGTTCGCCCGTCGGGCCAGCGCGATCAGGTCAACGGCACGGTCTCGATCAACTACGTGGTTGATGAGGGCCCGCGCGTCTATGTCGAACGCATCAACGTGCGCGGAAACACCCGCACTCTGGATCATGTTATTCGCCGCGAGTTCGACCTTGGAGAGGGCGACGCTTACAACAAGGTGTTCATCGATCGTGCCGAGCGCCGCCTGAACAATCTTGGCTTCTTCAACCGCGTCAGGATCACCAACGAGCCCGGCAGCGCGCCGGACCGCGTGGTCATCAATGTCGATGTCGAAGACAAGCCCACCGGCTCGTTCTCGATCGCCGCCGGTTATTCGACTGCTGACGGCATCCTCGGCGACGTGTCTTTGTCGGAATCCAACTTCCTCGGCCGTGGCCAGTTCGTGCGCATCGGCGGGACGCTGGGCCAGCGCTCGCGCGGCCTGGAATTCTCGTTCACCGAGCCCTATTTCCTCGGCTATCGGATCGCGGCCGGTTTCGACTTGTTCTCGAAGTTCTCCGACAACAGTGATACATCGCGCTTCACCAGCCAGACCACGGGTGCAACGATCCGTGCGACGCTGCCGATCACCGAAGAATTCTCGGTCACGGCGCGCTACTCGCTCTACCAGACCGACATCAAGGTGCCGAACACGGCCGATCGTCCCTACAATGACTGTATTGTGGGCGTGAACGGTGGTGCTCCTATCCCGCCGCCGTTATGCCTGGACAACGGAGAGGCCTCGATCGCGATCAAGGAAGCCCGCGGTGAGCAGATCACCTCGTTGGCCGGCCTGACCTTCGCCTACAACGCGCTCGACAACGCCAAGAACCCGCGCAACGGCTTCTACGCCGAACTGCGGCCCGATTTTGCCGGCCTGGGCGGAGATTCGAAGTTCTTCCGCATTTCCGGCGACGCGCGCTACTACCGCGAAGTCTACGACGACGTGGTCAGCTTCGTGCGCCTGCAGGGCGGCCACACCATGGGCTTTGGCAACGAGCCTCTGCGCATCATCGACCACAACTTCCTCGGTCCCAATCTCGTCCGCGGCTTTGCGACGTCCGGCATTGGTCCGCGTGATGTGTCGAGCCCGTCTACGGCATCGACGGCGGCCCTTGGTGGCACCACCTATTTCGGGGGCTCGCTCGAAGTACAGTTCCCGGTCCCGTTGCTGCCGAAGGAAATAGGCATTCGTGGTGCCTTGTTTGCCGACGCCGGCACCTTGTTCAACTTCGATGGCGGTCGCTCGACAACAGGCGTTTGCCCGGCTGGCTCGAAGGCGCGATTCTTCGACGTGAACAACAACGGCGTGGCTGACCCGGGAGCTGTTGGCATCAGCGAAGTGGCTTGTGTGCGCGACAAGAACACGCTGCGCTCGTCGGTCGGTGCCGGCATCCTCTGGCAGTCGCCACTGGGCCCTATCCGCTTCGACTATGCCTACGCCCTGACCTACGACAAGGGTATCAACACCCCGACCGGTCGTTACGGCGGCGACCGCCTGCAGGCGTTTCGCTTCTCAGGCGGCACCAGCTTCTGAGGAGCAGAGGGGCAGCACTGAGCCGCCCCTCATGCGGCAACCGGCCCGCGCTGGTCGGGACGTTGGTCCTGAGCTCTGATCGCGGGCGTGATATCCCGTCCCCGGTTTGTCCAGCGGGCAGCGCCGGTCTCCCGCTCAGAATCGAGTGACCATGCCAGCGCCCGTTTTCTTCCATGATATCAGATCGTTGACGCTCTCCGGCGTCGCCAGTCTGGTCGGCGCGGGCTTGCCTCAAGGATTGGACCCGGATCGGCTCGTCGCGTCCGTTCGGCCCCTCGATGAAGCCGGGCCGCACGATCTCTCGCACATGGACAATCCGCGCTATCTGGACCAACTGGCCGCCACGCGCGCCGGCGTGGTTCTGGTCTCGAAGCGCTATCGGGCGCGCGTTCCAGCTACGTCGATCGCGCTCGAATGCGAGGATCCCCAACGGGGCTACGCGCGCTGCCTTGCCGTCATGGTGCCTGAGGCGGCGCGGCCCGCCACATTCTTTGCCAGCACGGCCATCAGCTCCGGAGCCATGATTCATCCGACCGCCCGGCTCGAACATGGGGTCGTGATTGATCCGGGCGTGGTGATCGGCCCTCGCGCCGAGATCGGCGCTGGCACCGTCATTGGCGCACAGACGGTCATCGGCCCCGATGTGCGCATTGGCCGCGATGGTGCGGTCGGTCCGCATGTCACCATCCAGCATGCCCTAATCGGCAACCGCGTCATCCTGCATCCGGGTGTGCGCATCGGGCAGGATGGTTTCGGATTCGCCATGGGCGCAAGCGGCCATCTCAAGGTGCCGCAGATCGGGCGTGTCATCATTCAGGATGACGTGGAGATCGGGGCCAATTCCTGCGTCGACCGTGGCACGATCCGTGACACCACCATCGGCGAGGGCACCAAGATCGACAATCTCGTGCAGATCGCCCACAACGTTGTGGTCGGTCGCCATTGCGTGCTGGTCGCACAGGTCGGCATTTCTGGCTCCACTGTCCTGGAAGACCATGTCGTGCTTGCCGGCAAGGTTTCGGTCATAGGCCATGTGCGCATCGGCAAGGGTGCGCAGATCGGCGCCACCAGCAATGTAGCCACGGATGTGCCGGCCGGCGCACGCTGGGGCGGAACCCCGGCCAAGCCGATGCGCGAATGGATGCGCGAGATTGCGCTTGTCAACCAGCTTGCGACCCGCAAGGACAAGGCGGCAAGATCAGGTGGACTTGAGGAGCCATCCGAATGAACGATCAATCACCTGGCACCGGCAGCGGAACCCCGGAGACGCTGGCGACAGCCAACATCCTGAAGATCATGGAGTTACTGCCGCACCGCTATCCGTTCCTCCTGATCGACAAGATCGTGGACATGCGAGGCGACAGCTATGGCGTCGGCATCAAGAACGTCACCATGAACGAGCCGCAGTTCCAGGGCCATTTCCCTGCCCAGCCGGTCATGCCCGGCGTCATGATCATCGAAGCCATGGCCCAGACGGCTGGCGCGATGTGCGTCTACGGGCGCGGCACTGACAGGCCGCCGCCGAAGCTGGTCTATTTCATGACCATCGACGAGTGCAAGTTTCGCCGCCCGGTCGTCCCGGGCGACGTGATGAAACTGCACATGACCAAGCTTCGCCAGCGCCGCAACATGTGGTGGTTCAAGGGCGAGGCCCGGGTTGATGATGAACTGGCGGCCGAAGCGATGATTTCCGCCATGCTCGTCGAGAATGATGCCTGAGCCTGCTGCCGGACCAAACTGATGGCCATTCATCCCACTGCCCATGTCGCCAGCACAGCCCGGATCGGGCACGGCACTTCGATCGGTCCCTTTTGCGTGATTGGCCCAAAGGTCGAGATCGGCGAGAACTGCGAGGTGATGAGCCATGTCGTCGTCGAGGGCGTGACGACAGTCGGGGCCCGCACGCGCATCCATCCTTTCGCCGTGCTCGGCCATGCGCCGCAGGATTCAAAGCCGATCTCGGAAGGGTCGCGTCTGACCATCGGGCAGAATTGCGTTATCCGCGAGCACGTCACGATGAACACCGGCACTGTTCGCGGCGGCTCCCACACCCGGGTCGGCGACAATGGCCACTTCATGGTGAACGCCCATGTCGCCCACGATTGCGAGGTCGGCAACAACGTCACGCTGGTCAACAACGTCATGCTCGCCGGTCATTGCGTCATCGGCGACAACGTCATCATGGCTGGCGCTTCGGCTGTCCACCAGTTCACGCGCGTCGGACGCAACGCCTTCATCGGCGGCATGGCGGCGGTGGAGCACGATGTCATTCCGTTCGGAATGGCGCTTGGAAACCGGGCCTATCTCGGCGGCCTCAACATCATCGGTCTGAAGCGAAGCGGCATGGGCCGGACCGACATTCACGCCTTGCGTCACGCGTTTCGCATGTTGTTCCATGCCGACGGTACCTTGCAGGATCACCTGGGCGCGGTCGAGGCGCAGTATCCTGACCATGCGGTGATTGCCGAAGTGCTGGCCTTCATTAGGGCAGGCGGACGGCGCTCGATCCTGACACCGCGCTCCGGCCAGCAGTCTGACGAAGGCTCGGCGCAGCAGGACGGCACCGCGTGAGCATTGCGCCGCCGCGCGCGATGAAGCCTGGCCCTGTGGCAATCATTGCCGGCTCAGGCACCTTGCCCCTGCATGTTGCGGCAAGCGCGGAGCGCGCTGGCCATACGGTGTTTGTGGCACTGCTGGCTGGATCGGCGGATGCGGCTGATTATGGCGCGTTCGACCATCAGACCTTTGGTCTTGGGCAGTTCGGTGCCCTGTCGAAAGCCCTGACCAGCCGGTGTATTCTCGACGCAGCGTTCATTGGTGCCGTGGTCCGTCCGGGCATCACCGACATCCGGCCCGACATGGGGCTCATCCGCCATTGGCAGACCATCACGGCGGCATTCCGCAAGGGGGATGATGGCCTGCTCAGCGTCGTGGTCGACATTCTCGAAGCGCACGGCGTCAGGGTCGTGTCGGCGCTTGATCTGGCACCCGACCTTTCGATCGGCAATCCCGGTCCAGTCGGGGCCCGTCAACCGGAAGGGGCAGCGCGCGGCGAGATCGACCTCGGCCTTGAACTGATTGCGGCTTTGTCGCCTTTCGATGTCGGCCAGTGCGTCGTGGTCAGTGATGGCAGGCCGGTGGCGATCGAAGGAGCGGAGGGTACCGATGCCATGCTTGCTAGGGTGGCCGAAATGCGCCGAAATGGCCGGCTGAAGCGCGAGACGGGTGGCGGCGTGCTAATCAAGGCCCCCAAACGCGGCCAGAACATGCGCATCGACATCCCGACCATCGGCCCTGAGACCGTGCGCCGCGCTGCCGAAGCAGGCTTGCAAGGCATCGCCATCACGGTCGGCGAAGTCATCGTCGCAGACCGCCAGGAGACCATCGCATTGGCCGATGCCTGCGGGCTTTTCATCGAGGCCACGCGATGAAAGAGCCGCTTCCATCAGGCGAGGCGCCGTTCAGGTTGTTCGTGATCGCCGGCGAGCCTTCAGGCGACCATTTGGCTGCAAGCTTCATCACCGCTCTCAGATCCCGCCTCGCGCCGAGGGCGCTGGAGATCAGTGGCATTGGCGGCCTGCCGCTGCAGCGGTTAGGGCTGGTCTCGCGTTTTGTGCAGACCGACATCCAGCTCATGGGCGTGGTGGCCGTTCTGAAGAGCCTGCCGACCCTGCTGTCACACATCACCGACACGGCAGATGCCATCGTCGATCAGCACCCTGATCTCCTGCTGACAGTGGATGTGCCGGACTTCTCGATGCGGGTGGCGCGCAAGGTACGCAAGGCGGACCCGTCCATTCCCATCATGCACTGGGTGGCGCCGTCGGTCTGGGCCTGGCGGCCAGGGCGGGCCCAGGCTATGGCGCCGCATGTCGACCGCCTGCTGGCGCTGTTGCCGTTCGAACCGGCGGCATTCGAGCGATTGAAAGGGCCGCCCACCCTCTATGTCGGCCATCCCCTGCTTGACAGCGCGGCCAGCATCCGTCCCGACTTGGACGAGCAGCGGCTGCGCGACAATGCCCTTGCGCCTGTCATCCTTGTCTTGCCTGGCAGCCGCCGCTCGGAAATCCGGCATCTGCTGCCCGTTTTCCGCGAAACGATCCGGCTTGTCGCTGCCCGCTATCCGCATGCGCATGTGGTCATTCCCGCCGTGCCGCACCTGGCCGAGGCCATTTCTGCCGACGTCGCCGGCTGGCCGGTCAGGGTCGAGGTTGTCATTGGCGAGGACGCGAAGCGTGCCGCATTCCGTCGTGCGAGGGTGGCGCTTGCCACCTCCGGCACGGTGACGCTCGAACTGGCGATCGCGGGCATTCCGCTGGTCGGAGCCTACCGCGGCAATGCCTTCGAGGGCTGGCTGGCGGGCAAGCTGGTGAAAAGCCATAGCGTGCTGCTGTGCAACCTCGTCCTTGGCCGCAACATCGCGCCAGAGTTCATGCAGAATGCGGCGACAGCACCGGCCCTTGCGGCAGCGTTGATGGCGATCATTCCGGAAGGCCCGGTCCGTGACGCGCAAACGCGCGCCTTCGCCGAACTCGATGGCATCATGGCACTGCCGGATGGCCAGGCATCGGCCGATGCGGCGGTAAGCGCCGCGCTGGAGCTGGTGACAAACCGGCGCAAGGCCTGACGAGATCGGACTACCCAAAGAAAAAGGCGGGATCGAGCCCGCCCTTCCAGTTCGGATGCGTTGTCTGCCCGGCTCAGCGGCGCTTGCCGATGGGCGCATAATCCCGCTTCGGCGAGCCGGTGTAGAGCTGACGCGGACGGCCGATGCGCTGCGATGGGTCCTCGATCATTTCCTTCCACTGGGCAATCCAGCCGACCGTGCGCGCGAGAGCGAACAGGACGGTGAACATGGAGACCGGGAAGCCCATCGCCTTCAGCGTAATGCCTGAATAGAAATCGATGTTCGGATACAGCTTCTTCTCGATGAAATACGGATCGGAAAGCGCAATCCGCTCCAGTTCGATGGCGACATCGAGCAGCGGATCGTCCTTGATGCCAAGTTCATTGAGCACCTCATGGCAAGTCTTCTGCATGATCTTGGCGCGGGGATCGTAGTTCTTGTAGACCCGGTGGCCGAAGCCCATCAGGCGGAACGGATCATTCTTGTCCTTGGCCTTGGCGATGTATTTCGGGATGTTGTCGACATGCCCGATCTCTTCGAGCATTTTCAGTGCCGCCTCGTTCGCGCCACCATGGGCAGGGCCCCACAGGCAGGCAATGCCCGCCGCGATGCAGGCGAACGGATTGGCCCCGGATGAACCGGCAAGCCGAACGGTCGAAGTCGAGGCGTTCTGCTCATGGTCGGCGTGCAGGATGAAGATCCGGTCGAGCGCACGCGCCATCACCGGGTTGACCTTGTAGTCCTCGGCCGGCACGGCATAGCACATGCGCAGGAAGTTCGAGGAATAGTCAAGGCTGTTCAGCGGGTAAACGAAGGGCTGGCCGATGGTATACTTGTAGGCCATCGCTGCCAGCGTCGGCATCTTGGCGATCATCCGCATCGACGCGATCATGCGCTGCTGCGGGTCGGAGATGTCGGTCGAGTCGTGATAAAATGCGGACATGGCGCCGACGGCGGCCACCATCACGGCCATCGGGTGCGCATCGCGGCGGAAGCCCTGATAGAACCGGGCCATCTGCTCATGGACCATTGTGTGGCGCGTCACCCGGTAGTCGAAGTCGGCCTTCTGGGCCGCTGTCGGCAACTCCCCGTAAAGCAGCAGATAGCAGGTTTCCAGAAAGTCCCCGTGCTCGGCGAGCTGCTCGATCGGATAGCCGCGATGCAGCAGGATGCCTTCGTCGCCGTCGATATAGGTGATCTTGGATTCGCAACTTGCGGTCGAGGTGAACCCGGGATCATAGGTGAACATGCCCGTCTGGCCATAGAGCTTGGCAATATCGATCACGCTCGGCCCGATCGTGCCTTCCTTGACCGTGACTTCGACCGTCTTGCTGTCGACGACAATCTGCCCCGTCAGTCCGCTCATTGTATGGTCACCTTTCCCACAGGCTTTTCGCCTTGTCTTGTCATGTTGTCAGGCTGCAAGCAGTCTCGGCTTCCTGACGAGGAGACCCAGCTTCGCTGCCCCGAGACCAAGTGCTAGCGCATCCGCCGCAGTGCAGCAACAGCGCCAAAGGTGTGAGACTGCGCGCCAGAAGCAGTGGGGCTCAGACGGCCACGTCCCTAAGGCGCAGGATGCTTTCATCGCGCCCAAGCACGGCCAGCACATCGAACAGGCCCGGTGATGTCGACTTGCCCGTCAGGGCCGCCCGCAGAGGCTGCGCCACCTGGCCTAGCTTGAGGCCATGGGCATCGGCAAAGGCGCGCACCGCCGCCTCGGTCGTCTCGACCGTCCATTCCCCGATGGCTTCGAAGCTGCCAATCAGCAGTCCGAGCCGCTTGCGGGCCTCGCCATCCAGCAGGGCCGCCGCCTTGTCCTCCAGCGCCAGCGGTCGTGGGCTGTAGAGATAGGCCGCGCTGTCGAGCAGTTCCACCAGCGTTTTCGCACGCTCCTTGAGTCCGGGCATCGCCATGACCAGCCTGGCGCGCACATCGCCTGACAGCGCCTGACCCAGCCCGCGCGGCGGCCCCAGTTCCGGCATCACCTGATCGAGCGCTGCCAGGATATCGTCGTCAGGCGTGGCGCGCATGTAGATGCCGTTGAGGTTCTCCAGCTTGGCAAAGTCAAATCGCGACGCCGACCGTCCGATCGCCGAAAGATCGAAAGCCGCGATCATCTCGTCAGTCGAGAAGACCTCCTGGTCGCCATGCGCCCAGCCCAGTCGTACAAGATAGTTGCGCACGGCAGCCGGCAGGTATCCAAGCGAGCGATAGGCATCGACGCCAAGAGCGCCGTGCCGCTTGGATAACTTTGCACCATCAGGGCCATGGATCAGCGGAATATGCGCCATGACCGGCACGTCCCAGCCCATGGCCTGATAGATCTGGGTCTGGCGCGCAGCATTGGTCAGGTGATCGTCGCCCCGGACGATGTGGGTCACGCCCATGTCGTGGTCATCGACCACGACGGCCAGCATGTAGGTCGGTGTGCCGTCCGAGCGCAGCAGGACCAGATCATCGAGGTCCTTGTTTTGCCAGACCACGCGGCCCTGAACCTGGTCGTCGACGACTGTCTCGCCATCGAGCGGCGCGCGCAGCCGGATCACCGGATTGAGGCCAGGAGGGGCCGTCGCCGGGTCGCGGTCGCGCCAGCGACCGTCATACTTCATCGGGCGGCCTTCGGCGCGGGCCTTCTCCCGCATCTCGTCGAGTTCGGCCGGGGTCGCGAAGCACCGATAGGCGCGACCCCGCTCCAACAGGTCATGCGCCACCTCGGCATGACGGGAGGCCCGTGCAAACTGGAAGATCGGGTCGCCATCCCAATCAAGACCCAGCCACCTCAGACCATCGATGATGGCGTCGATGGCAGCCTCGGTGGAGCGCTCGCGGTCGGTATCCTCGATGCGCAGCCGCATCTTGCCGCCGAAACGGCGTGCATAGAGCCAGTTGAACAGCGCCGTCCGGCCTCCGCCGATATGCAGGAACCCGGTCGGGGAGGGCGCGAAACGTGTGACGACGGGCTTGGTCATGGAGCGGTCTTTGCAAACGGCGGCAGGATAGCAGCGGCAGGACGGAATTGGCAGGGCGGGAGGGGCGAAACAGGAAGCGGCACCTGACGCGAGCCCGGCGCGGCACCCGCCCGGCGACCGTCTCGCTTGAGTCCACATTTGGTAAGCGGTGCTCTAGCATGCCGTGCCATGGAAGGTAAGCAGCACGAAAGACCACGGTCGTGGTCGTTGGCGTGCGCCCGCTCGGAAGTGCGGCCTGCCGATTTTTCCGTCACGCCTTCCCTGGTGGCGTGCTGACCGGTTTTGCGTGACATCTGGCTTCGGCATCTGGGGGCAGCAACCGGCCCCCCCACCATGCAGGTTTGCCATCCGGAGCCACCTGCGATGCGTCTGGCTGCGCCATAAGGCTGTCCCATTGCCACAGCGTCGCGTGGTCTCACTCACCGGCCAGCATCAGCGAGGACTGCCATCGTGCCAGCCCTTTAGTCACGCCGCTGCGCTGGGACGGCGTGCGCAAGGCCCTGATGGTCGGCAGTCGCACACTCGACCGCTACGGCGCGATGTCGATCAGCATCAAGGCCGCGGGCCTAAAGGCCCAAACCAGCCGGAACCCGGATGCACCAAGGCCATGGTCCCGCCGTGAAAGCCAACGGCCTGAGCCTCCGACCGTGTCCACAAGGCCGGTCATGACCGAAAAGACTGCCCCCCGATCCGACACTCGGCCTAAGCGTTCAGTAGCGCCGGACAAGACTGATCAGCTTGCCCTGGATCTTGACCCTGTCCGGCCCGAGCACCCGTGTCTCGTAGGCAGGGTTTGCGGCTTCGAGTGCGATCGAGGTACCGCGCTTGCGCAAGCGCTTCAGCGTCGCTTCCTCGTCATCGATCAGGGCGACCACGATCTCCCCGGTATTGGCTGTGTCCTGCTTGCGGATCACCACCGTATCACCATCGAGAATGCCAGCTTCGATCATCGAATCGCCCTGCACCTCGAGAGCGTAATGCTCCCCGGAGCCAAGCAGGTCGGGTGGCAGCGAGATCGTGTGGCTGCGATTCTGCAACGCCGTGATCGGCACGCCCGCCGCAATCCGCCCCATGACGGGGATGGCGACATTGCGGCTCGCCTCATCGTCCGCCAAGCGCGGGGCCGGGTTGCGCCCAAGACCACCCTCGACCACCGAAGGATTGAACCGTTGCCGTGCAGCAGGCGTAATACTCGCATCCGGCAGCTTGATAACTTCCAGTGCACGCGCCCGGTTGGGCAGGCGGCGGATGAAGCCACGCTCCTCCAGCGCCATGATCAGCCGGTGAATGCCGGATTTGGACTTCAGATCAAGCGCATCCTTCATCTCGTCGAACGAGGGCGGCACGCCGGCCTCGCGGAGACGTTCATGAATGAAGCGCAGAAGCTCATTTTGCTTGCGGGTCAGCATCGGAACTCCATGAGGCCAGGCTTGCTGGACGGGGAAGGGCACAAGGACGGTGCTACTTAGATTAAAACGTAACGTGAACATCTCTACACGTTCCCGCTGCGTTCCGCAAGCACCGTCCTGCCATCTCAGGGCAATCGCTTGAAGGTCGGCGCGATTCCCAAGGAGCACAATGTCTGGTTCATGGAGATCCTCAACTTTGGAGGTCTCGACATGGCGGGCTTGTCTCTTCTCGATCATGTTTCAGCTCTTCGCGATCCCCGCCAGCCCGGCAATGCGGTCTATCCGCTTCCGGAGATCATGTTTCTGGTGCTTTGCGCGACGCTGGCGGGCGCCGAGGATTTCGTTGAGGTGCGCCACTGGGGGCCGCAAGAAGCTGCCCTTTCTGCGCACAATGCTGCCCTACGCCAGCGGAATCCCGTCCCATGACACGCTCAACGATGTGATGAATGCGCTGGACGGCGACTTGT
>Ga0164293_10000054_pt1 | contig 70342 bp, 76 predicted proteins | sample GEODES118metaG_FD_111487 | JGI IMG/M metagenome (GOLD analysis project Ga0164293, IMG submission 111487) | Eutrophic lake water microbial communities from Lake Mendota, Wisconsin, USA - GEODES118 metaG | ecosystem: Environmental > Aquatic > Freshwater > Lake | place: USA: Lake Mendota...
GAGTAACGTATTCAAACCTTACGCAGTAGGCGTAAATGTTCCTTGAGCAATATTTATTTCACCATCGCCATAACGCTCTCGCATTTTTTCTAGAAGTTCTTGTTCTTGTTTTTGTAAATCTGAGAATTGTTGAATATATTTTGAACGTTCTGCTTCCAACAAATCAAATCTTCGTTTCAATGAATATTCTTCAAGGTAAATGTTGCCTAATGTTTGTGAATTTTTTGCAAATGCATCTCGCAATTCCATGATTTCATCTAAATGCTCTTTATCTAATTTTCGAGTCATAATAACCTTTTCTTGATATTATAATGAAAATGTTTCAATTATCCAATCATTTCAGTTTTTGTAATATCAAGTGTGATGTTATCTATTGACAGGATATCTCCTTCTATAGTAAAATCTTCTCGTTTAGTAAGTGCGGTACCTCCAGGTACATTGGATAAATCTACGTTCAATCCGTGACATGCATCATCGACATACACGTTAATGATTAAATCAAATCCATCAACCGTGTCAATGGCAGTTATTCGTTTACCGAATATAAATTGTTTTAGTGTTAATTTCATGGGTTTTTATGTTATTAAGTTTATAATTGAAGCTACAGCCAAGTTAAATCCAGGGCCTGTTCCATTAAATACAACAGATCCTTGATTGAATGTACTATCGTATGCTGCTAATTGGTTCATTTTTACAATATTTCCAACTGCGTTACCATTGTACACTGTAAATTGATTTCCAACATATATGTTATTGTTTTTATCCGTACTCAATGCTTGGACATATCCTGGAGATAAAGGATTTGCTGTAAATCCGGTGGTTGGTGCAAATGTTGTGTCCTTTGTTCCGTTAGAATTTAGTTTTATAATACGGGGGGATGCAGATCCTGAATAAGTAGTAAATGATCCGTATGCTATGATAGAATCATCTGCTAAAACTTTCAATGATGTAACACCATTTGCACCGAATCCCGCTCCAATGTTAAACGTAGTGTCCTTAGTGCCGTCGGTGTTTATTCGAACTATGTAGGGACTTGATGAGCCCGAGTATAAGGCAAAATTCCCGCCAACAATAATTTTTCCTGTGGATTGTATTCCTATTGCAAGTACGGAGGTAGTATTAAAACCGCTTCCCGGATTAAATGTAGTGTCCTTTGTTCCATCAGTGTTTATTCTAACAATGCCAGCATTCGCACTGCCTGAATATGCAGTGGTTGCCCCTATTGCTATGATTTTTCCGTCGGATTGAAGAGCTAGTTGATAGAGTGCTCCGGTACTTCCTGCTCCTACATTAAACGTAGTATCTTTTGTTCCGTTAGGATTAATACGTACAATGCCTGAATTTGTTGATCCAGAGTAGGTTGTAAAGGTGCCAGCAGCAATAATTTTTCCATCAGGTTGAACTTTCATATCATATGCAATTGCATTCAGTCCTGCCCCGACAACTAATGTAGCATCTCTAGTACCATTGGTGTTTATTCTAGCAATACGCGTAGTTGCAGATCCACTATATGTTGTAAATGAAGGTCCTGAGATAAGGATTTTTCCATCAGACTGAGTTACCATGGAAGTAACATTATTGTTAGGCCCAATACCCACGTTAAACGTAGTATCTACGGCGCCAGTATTGTCTAGTTTTACAAGATAGTTAATAGGTGGGGCTTGATGTGCTGTAAAGTCTCCACCCATGTAAATATTGCTACCAGATACTAATACAGCTCGTACATTTCCATTAAACCCGCTACTAGACTGCCCATTGAATGCAATGCTTCCAGAAATAAATGTACCGTCTATTGCACCGCTAGGTGTTGTTTTTACAAAACGGTTAACTGTAGATCCACTATATGTTGTAAAGGGGCCTCCAAGATAAACATTTCCTGTGGTATCTAATGAAAGTACATTTGCAGCACCGGCTAATGAAGAATTAATTCCATTGCCTACGACGTATGATGTATCAACTTGTCCGTTAGATAATACTCGAGCGATACTAAGTCTAGTACTTCCACTTACCGTTGTGAAGGCACCGGTTATTAGTATTTTCTGATCAGGTTGTATTTTTACGGCATGCACACCGCTGTTAATCGTTCCAGGATTAAATGTAGTATCTACGCTACCATTATCGTTTAATCTTGTAAGTCGTGCTACTGTAGACCCACTATATGATGTTGCTCCATGTCCTACAACTATTTTTCCATCTGATTGAATGTCTATCGAATATACTGTAAAGTTAGAGAGAAATCCAGCACCAGTATTAAATGTTGTATCTCTCGTACCATTGGTGTTAATACGCAAACTACCCGTTCCGATTAACGAACCCGAGTATTGTGTTATTGTTGCACCCCCTACTAGTATCTTACCATCACTTTGAATAGCTACACAATTTGCAGTATTATTAAGTCCCGTACCCGCATTAAATGTAGTGTCATATGTTCCATCAGTGTTTAGGCGAACTATTCTATTTCTAGTTGATCCAGAGTATGTTGTAAAAGCTCCAACTGCTACAATTTTTCCATCAGGTTGAATTTTTATATCATTTACGGTACCGTTAAATCCAGCAGTTCCAACATTAAATGTAGTATCTCTTGTACCATTGGTGTTAAGTCTAACTAAGCCATTCGCAGATGTTGATCCGGAGTATGTTGTAAAATTGCCGCCAATTAATAGTTTTCCATCGGATTGAGTTACCATGCACTGTATACTGTTTGCGACCCCATTGCCCATGTTAAATGTAGTATCAATAGAGCCAGATAAATCGGTTCGAATAATTCGATTGTAAGTTGGTTGTTTATATGTTGTAAAATTCCCACCAACGTACAAATAATCTGGTAAGGTTGTGGTAATTGTTGTCCCCATGTAATTTACTATGTCATTAATGGAAACTCCATCAATGTATACTATTGAATTAAAAGGAACGCCGCCTATACTTGTAACCATACTATATCCTTATAATTCAATCCACTCATTGGATGGTCTAAATTTCATAATCCAATCATTTCCGGCATTATATGATGCATAACAATATCCTAATAACCTAACATATCCATTTACTGGGATTGTGGTATCCATTTGTGTTCCCGTACCTTGTTTCATATATACTGGGCTTCCATATCCTGCATTTGAAACGATTGGATATCCGCCGGTAGTTGTAACTACTAAATCTCCTTCAATTAAAACTGATCCCGTTTGGTTGAATATTTCTTTAGCAATTCCTAACATTTTAGTTGCTGCAGCATTGTTTTGTTCTGCTGGTGCCCATTCGCCACTATTACCTAAATATACTAAATCATTATCCTGAACATTTATATCAAAATAAACATCAAGTAATATCTGGCCAGAATAATCATTGTTTGTATATAGTTTATCTCTAACACCAGAACTAATTCGATGAGCACCATATAAATTTGATATATATGTACCACTCGTACCAGTCCATTCAATAGCCGTTGTTCCGTATCTATCAAGTAATTGTCTTGCACTAAAATCTAAACTTCCGCTACCAGTATCAAAATCAAATAGTTTTCTAGAAAAATTGACATCATCAATTTCAATAGCAGCGAACGGTCCTACAAATCCATTTCCGGCACCTTGTACTTTAAATGAACCACTTAATACAGTTGGTCCTTCATTTATTAAAGTAGCAGATCCCGTTATATATAAAGAACCAGTTACTGTTAAACTACCAGAAATAATAGCACTTCCTGTATATGGGAATGTAGGTGTGCTAGGAGCATATGAAGCTGACAATGCATATGAAGCACTTGTTGAAGTATTGGAATAAGAGGCTGTTGTAGCAAAAGATGCAGATGCTACACTCAAAGAAGAAGTAGCTACTGCTGTTGGGGTTCCGATGCTATTACCTACTAAAGTATATCCTGGTTGTATATTTTGAATTTCAATTTGTCCGGGATTAAGAATAACAGCTTGACCATTTATTCCTACGCGAGTTACAATGCCTAACAATTGCACACTATTAGGATATGGTGGTCTAGAAGTTGTAAGTCCACTTCCTGTGTTAACAAATAATTCTTGTCCTGCTTGATATGCAGTTGTATTAATGTTTGTTAAAAGACCAGAAATCAATGCTTTACCAGTACCACTAGGTGCGATAGTTTCACTTGCTATATAAGTAGCCGGCATTCTAGCCGGGTTAGATGCATCGGCTATATAAACATCGGAATTAGCACCGGTTGCTCCTGATACGAATAATGGTATTCCGGAAATAATAGAAGATGTTTCTCTATTCCTTACGGTTTCATACATTGATTTTACATACTGTAAGGATAAATTTCCTGCACCATCTGTTTGTATATAGGATTCATTGCCATTATCTGCACTAGGATATATTAATCCGCTAGCCGTTAAGCCAGTTGCTACGTTAAATTGTGTTGCATATGAAGATGTTGCTGCATACGAAGCACTTATTACGTTTTGTATAGAAGATGTGGCAATTGCTATTGCTACGCCATTTGCATTACCAACCCACGTATAGCCTTGTTGTATATTTGGTAAATCATTATAATATCCGGGCCCGTTAATTACACCCGATCCATTAAGTGCAGATTTTTCAACGTTACCTAATTTTTGTACTAATATTGCAGACCCCGTTGGTCGTATGTTTGTATAGCCGCCACCAGCAGCAACATAAACTGAATCACCAGCTGCAAATGCTGAAGTATTAACACCGTTTATAAATCCGTTAATTAACCCTAAACCTTCATCTCCATTATTTAATGTTTCGCCGGCAATTACACCTGCGGGCATTCTTAATGGATTTGAAGCATCTGCGGGCCATACGCCGGCAATGTTTCCTGAAGTGCCTGATCCAGTTATATAACAAGGGGTTCCTTTGGCAATAGTAACACCGGATACATTTTTAATTGAAATAGCAGTATACTCTACATTAGAAAAAGATAAATTGCCAGCACCGTCTGTTTGTATGACTTGTCCAGATATACCATCAACTGTCGGATATATCAATCCACTCGCAGTAAGTGATGTGGTTACGTTTAATGAATTTAACGCGGCATCGGAGCCAGACGTTATGACCTTTTTCCAAGATGGCATATCGTTTTCCTTTTGTGTTGTGGTTGGTTACATACACTTATGCCGTGCGTGTGCCCACTTCCTTGCGGCCTACAACATTTAATATAAATATCATTGTTTTAGATATTGCTCTTGTAATTTTAGTATGATATTGTAGAATGTTTCTACTTGATCACCGCGCACAGAAACATCTTTTAATAACAACAACAAAAATTCGATTTCTTGTTTTGTTAAATGAATGTGCGTTTCGGGTTTAGATGCTGATTTTAATTTGTCAATTATGCTCATAACTAGTTATTTATTTTATGAATAAATGTATATATCTCCGGTATTAGTATCAACATGTATTGTTCCAAAGCCATTACTAACACCACCGTAAACTGGTGCAGCACTTGGTGAAGTTAAACTAGCTTCTACGCCACCTGCATAAACTGCCGGAGAAAATGAATTGCTTGTTGCATTAAATGATGAAGTGAATCCCCATCGTGTAGTACCAGAATCGTATCCGTATAGTTCCCCAATGTTTTGCGTACCTTGTTGTATAACAATACCACCATCTCCGGTTGTATTTGATCCAGAAGCAAACAATACAAATCGATCACCTACTAGTAAATTTTGTGTATTTTGGAATGATGCTGTACCTAATACAACTAAATCACCTGTCAATGTTAATCCAACAAATGTAGGAGAATCTCCTGTTTCCAATCCTAAATCGATTGTCGATCCAGCTACACCATTTGTTGTAAGTAATGCTTGCCCTTGAGCTGGACTCGATAATACTGATGCAGATACTACTGAGCTGCCTGCTAATATTTGTGCTTGAGTAATGCTATCACCTAAATCAACAGAAACGCCTGCGATTGTTATTTCGGAATTAAGTATGCTAGTGTTTGGAATAAGACTTAAACCAAATGTTAGTGTATCGTTAAGTGGATTAGCTGATATAGTTAAACCTTGACCTGACGAAGATGCAAATGATAAACTTGCGGTTGTACTACCAGCAATTAAATTTGTTCCATTAAATGATGCGGTACTATAAGCATTTTTTGCTCCTAACGTTCCTGCAGTTAGATATCCAGCATCGTTATTTAATTGTGAAATATTACTACCCGATACTACTACTTTTTTCCAAGTTGCCATGTTTTATGTTCCTATTTTATATAAATATAAGCATCAATCTAAACCTACAAAAAAAGATCCAGATGTAAAATACATTCCGCCATTTGGTGCCGTACTTGTTAATTCAATGCTTTGCGTTGCTATAATTACTACTCCACTTTGTGATACTGTTAATATTGGTTGATTATTAAAATTTTTAATTAAAAATATATTGTTTATGTCACTTCTAATTTCCAATGAACCGGTGATTACTGCACTACCGGAGAATGGAAATGTATTTCCGCCGCCGCCGCCATTTAAAGCAAATGATGCAGTAATGGCATAACTAGAAGAAATATTAAATAAAGATCCGGTTTGTAATTGTCCGGGTCTAAACTGACGTGCCATTATTGCCATCTCCCTTTAACTACAACAACATCTTGTGCATTAAGCGTATATCCTAATTCTGCAGTATCAAATACAATTGTTTGCGTTGTGATATCACTAGGTGTCCATGTATATACTGCTTTATCAATGTATTGTCCATTAATGAATATATCAAATTCATTTTTAGATGCAATTGCCAATGTTACTGGATTAATTGCAGCAAATGATGAAATTGTTACGGTAGTTGCATTTGAATATGTTGCAATTTTTTCGGTTATATTAGTTAAATACGTCATTGCTTGTGCATTGATACTAACATTGACTCCGCCGCCTGATATAATTGCAGTGCCGCCGCTCATTATATTAGTTTGCAGCTGTAATAACTGAGCTGGAATTTCTAATGTTTCAAATATGTTGTTATCAACATCAACAACTTGATCAAATGTTACTTTCTTTATAGAATACATTTTCTTAATGGTTGACATTCGAACTTCTTGTTCTGATAACAATGTTCCTAAAACAGATAATGGAATTGATGCTCGAACTAATCGATCTTCTCCAATCGTATTTACCGTTTCAAATGATATTGATCCGATAGTTGTAGGAAATTTATTTGCATCATTTCCCCAAGAAAATCGACCATATGGTAAAATTTGATCAACTAATTCATTCATTTGTGTAGTAAAATCACACCATAACATCATATCATATTCTACAGTAACATATTTTGGTATATCAATAATATAAAATTGTTCTGATGGTTGCGGATTATTTTTTGGAATTGGAAACAATTCATCTTCATATCTATTTCTAGAATTATATTTACTTCGATGTACTATATAGTTTGCTGCATTAGGTCTGTTCACATCCAATGTTTTTTGTGCATCTCTTTCTCCTACAGAATTACGTTTTAGCATAATTAATGGAGATTGCAACATGCCCTTTTCATCACGTAAATAGCCTAATCTACGTACATTATCCCATTTTTCTCCGTTTGAAAATATCACCGGAACTGGTACTAATTCTTTATTCGCAGTTACTTGTGGTTGAATTTCATTTTCAATATACCATTTAATTGCAAAATCAATATCGTAAATTGTTCTTTGTTTTGTTCGAACAACATCATCATCCCGACGAGTTTGCATTGCTCTGTTTAACGATAGATCAGGCGTTATTCCTTCCGTTCTTTGCGGATTTGGTTTATTTGTTTTTCTATCAATATCCTGTCTATTTAATCTAGGCATTATTATCCTTTAAATGAAAATGCGTTATCTCCGCCTCGTCTTAAATTTTTAATACCTAATGGCGTTTGTCTTGTTGCATGTGCATTACACATAATAGAAACACTATAACCATGACTATCACCATTTGGCCATGTTTCTGGATTTTTTCCTACAAAGTATTTGTTTGCATCGATACTATCTAATTCATAGTATTCATTATCCCAAAATACAATGTCGCCAGCTTCTGGATAAAATCCTGCCCTTTCTACTAAATCTCTAGATACACCAAAGGTCAATGTTCTTGTATATGAATGTCCGTAATCATCCATAGTTGATGATTTATCATCTTTAGTTATAATACATGGCAATAAGATTGAATCATAATATGATTTAGAATCAGATTCTCCGTATATATTAGATTCGGTTGTATCTAAAATCAATTTATAGAATTCAATTTCAGTATCAACAACTGCATTAATTATTTCTTTATTAATTGATGCTAAAAATTTAGCATCTCGCATTGTTCCAAATAGTGCCATGGTTTCTCCTTATGCAACATATATTTTTAATGGAATCTTTGCTTGCATTTCTAATAATTGCGTTGCTTCTGCATTCTGTCTTGTTATCATTTGTTCTCGAGTCATTTTTTCTAAAAATTCTCGAAGTTGAGTTATCAATGTTTCTTTTTCCGATTGGCCTTGTGATGTTAAATCAGCACCATTAAGTGTTACCTCACCATTTGGAATAGGAATACTACTGTATTTATTACGTATAAAGCCTAACATTTCTTTTGATAATGCTAATGCATATCTAAATATCCACGCACGCCCCATATCATTAATTCTACTGTATGTTTGATAGTTATATGGTATATTTGATGCGTCCGTAATAACACCTCGCATAAGTGCTGTATTGCCAAATAAGACGGCTTCATTAGTTTTGCCATCATCGAAAATAACATCAACAAATACTTTATCAAAAAATGGTGTTGCAGATGACGATCCGGTTGGACGTACTGGCACTGGCCAAAATTTAATATCATCTCCATGTATTTCAAATGAATATTGAGATTTTCTAATTTGATCATTAAATTCAATCGATTGCAATCTCATCAAATCTGCATGTATTGGCATCATCATAAATGATACTGATGGTGAAAATCCACCAAAATCAAATGCATCAAGCAACTGTTGCGAACCTAAGCCTGTTCCCACAAATGGATCAAAATATCTTACGATAGCAGGTGGAGCATTATGAATTACTCGTTTTATTTCAACCGAACTAGTAGTTAAAATAATACCTAATGATTTAGATACTGCAGTTCGTATGCTATACGTTTGTTGTCCGGGTTGAATATCAAACTGTACGGTATGCCATTTTAAGTTACCGCCGCTGTCTGCTTCAGTTCCATATGCTTTTGATAGTTTAGAAACATATCCAAATGAATTTCCAATCAATGCATCGGTAAAACTATTTCCGGATAAGAAGCTTGATCCGGTTTGGACTCCTAACGTACTATATAAATTATTAGCAATATTTACTTGGTTTACTTGATTTGAATATTCAACTACTGCAGCTTCTAATGCTGTATAAAAATTTACAGCTTGAAGTTCAACATCTAAAATTGGATATCCTAATGTTTGAGCTGCCATTTTGGCAAACTTATCTGCATGAGATTGAAATGTAGCATCAGTATCAAAAAATCCAAATGGAGTACTACCAGTTGTAAATGAAGAACTGCCGGGCCAAATTGGGCGATTTTCTGAATAATCCATCTCTACACTTCCTTTTCATATAAATATCAGTATGTTTCGTTTAGAAGTTTCAAAATTTCATTTAATGATTCATGTCGATGATTATCTAATAAAATGATTTCATTAACATATTTTGACTTAGTCAATTTAGGAACTTCATGTACTGCTGAATCATTACCAAATTTTAAATCTATTTGATATCGATCACCTGTTAATATCATAATACTTTCTTTACCTAAACGAGATACAACCATTTGAAGTTGTTGTTTAGTTAAATTTTGAAATTCATCTACAATACATACTGCATGATCAAATGTACGACCTCTAAAATGTGCTAAAGAAACTAATTCAATATTTTCTTCTTTTTCCATTTTTTCTAAAATTTCTGGTTTATTATAAACCTTACGCATATTACTACGTAGTGGCACTAACCATGGTTCCATTTTTTCTGATAATGATCCAGGTAAGAATCCGTTATCTTCGTTTGATACTGTTGGTCTTGTTATAATAATTTTATTGATTTGTCTTTTAAAAAATAAATCTAATGCAACTTGTACTGCTAACAATGTTTTACCAGATCCAGCTTTACCTAAAATAAAATTAAATGGTGTTTGTAATATTTTTGATTTTGCTTGTTTTTGTTCTTCTGACAATGTGATGGAAAACTTAACATCGGTTTTTGGTGGAGTTTTCTCTCGATTCTGAGTAGTCATAACTAACCTTGTTTTAATTTGTTAAAATAATTTTGTAAGTGTCGATTGTTGAAGATTCATATCTTTTAATGTTTCAATTTTACCTAAACACATTTTTCGTATAGCAAAAAACGTTTGTTTTGGCGGATATGGCGTCATAACTTTTATTTTAATTAATTCTTTATCTGGTCCTAAATCTCGTTCTATATGTACCATTAAAACTAATCGTATAGCTCGAATTCGATCTAATACATCGATAAGACGACCTGCATATCGTATTTCTGCAAACATTTCGTATTTATGTCTTTCTACTGCCATGTTTCCTTTAATATAAATATACAACCAGTAAAAAAGGGTGACCGGAGCCACCCTTTCATTTTTAATTAGTTAATTCGTTAAATTAAAAGCTAATCGAAGTTAACTATTAAAGCGTGTTAAGACCGTGAACGTATACTTTTCCGTAGAATTCAGGACGAACTACTTGTTTTGCGTAACGAGTCATCACACCTTTACGTGGAGTGAAGTTAACTGGATCGTATACAAGTGGAGTCATGATTAACGGAATATATGGAGCAAATACCGCACCCGTTTCAAGGAACTGAGAACCTCTAAAGCCCATCAAGATTACATTTTCTTTCATGTATGGGTTTTTGTAAACGGTATAACGGTTGTTGATTGCACCAATTTTTTGTACACCGGCAGCAAATTCCATTTTAGTACCATCTGTGTCGGCAGCAAATCCTGGGATAGACTCAAGGATAGTTGCAACTGCCGGGGACGTTACTAAGAAGTTAGCACCACCACGTAATGTTTTTTGGTGAATTTTATTAGATACTTTTTGAAGTTTTGTACCTAAAGTTTGGAACCATCCACCTTGGGTGTTATAGAATCCATCACCTAAATTTTGGTTAGCCGTACCAGCTGCCAAAGTTGTAAATGCAGTACCATCAAAAATTGTGTTGTTTCGAGCTGACCAATATTCAGTTGTTGGAGCTGCTGAAATCAACATATCAAGGATCTCAAGGTCGATTTCCATTGATACATACTCAGACAACATTGAAGTCAATTCAGCCTCAGCATCAATTGAGTGATATGCATTAAGGTCTTGAGCGAATTCAGGTGTCCATACAGCCTTTAACTTACGTGTTTTAGCAACAATTGGGTTAGACTGCATTTCAAGGTTAATTTCTGGAATATCGATATCAGTGTTGTATCCGTTTCCGTAAGCACCTTTATTGTCTTCAAAATCACCTCTAGTAATATCTGTAGGCTGTTTGCTATAATTGATTTTTAAATTACCAGCATCGATAGCTAATTGAACTGCTGCAAATTGAGCAGAACCAGATAATACAAATGATGCAGTGAAGTTAGAATTCACAGTCGAAAATGCTTGAACTGGAACAATTTCAGCAGCACCAGAACCAGATGCTAATGTAAATGAACGAACTGCATATAGGTCAGCATCGGTTGGAATGTTAACTGTTAACATTTTGTAATTAGCTGAACCTGAATATGTAGTATCACCATTGATTTGAGCTACGGTTGGAGTAGATCCAGTTGCAGCAGTTACAGCTGATGAAGTGTATGCATTGATTGAATAACCAAAACGTCCTGCTCCATAAAGACCGCCGCTTGGGTCACCTGCTGTAGTGGTAACACCAAACATTGAGTCATCAGCATTTGGAGAACCAAATGGATCACCGGTACGGTTATTATTATCAGCATCAAATCCAGGTTGAGCTGTACCATATTTAAAGTCTAGATAAAATACAAGACCTGATGGCAAGTTCATTGGTTGAACTGAAACGAATTCTTTTGCAGCAAATTCAGCAAAAATACGACGTACCAATGGAAGTGCTACACCTGCCCACTCTTCTGAACCAGCTGATGTTCCTGTTGCAGAAGCTTCTTTTACTAATTGACGTGCTTGGTTTTCAAGCAATTGTGCCATACCAGCACGTTCAGTCTCACCGCGAAGACCTTCTAATAGACCCGTTCTCTCCCACTTTGCAGCCAAAGCTTTTGCATTGTTTCGTTGAACAAAGTCATTTGTTTGAAGTAAGTTTGAAATACTCATCTTTTTTCCTTTGTTTTTGTTTTTTTATTGTTATAATAATCCTGCTAATTTTTTCCATCTGTTAGCCATTTCGAAGCCTTCAGATAAAACTTGTGTTGTTTCTACGCTTGGCGCTGTAGTTGCAGATGGTCTAGAAGCCGCAGAATAAGACTCTTTAACCATTCGCTTCTTAGTTTTTGGACGAGCAAAACTTTCTGCCAATGTAGTAAATACTAATTTTGTTTCCCTTGTATTTCCTGCTCTATCAAAATTTTCAATTACTTTCATTTTTTGAGCTTCAGTCAATTCAAAGTTACGGAACAACTTGTTAGTGTAAAGAAGTTTAGCATTAAGAAGATTTACTTCATTGATAACTGATTGAAGACGTTTAACTGTTCGATATGCTTCTTGAAGTTCTTGATCTTTAGCTACCAATTCATCTTCCATTTCTTGCATTACATCACCTTCTGGTGCATATGCATTTGGATCTTCTTCGGCATCCATTTCACGAAGAATCGATTCGATGATTTCATTAACATCTTCTTCTTCTTCATACATTTCGTTAGTCATATCCTCATCTTCTTCCTCATAATACATCCCTTCGTTTGGCATATCAACATCCAATTCATCTTCTCCTGCCATCATATCATCTTCTAATTCTCGGATGATTGATTCTAGATTTAGATCTTCAGGTGCATCTTCCATATCCATACCTTCGTTGTACTCAGCAGACATTTCTTCTTCAGATGCTGGTTCTTCATCAGATACCATTTCTTCGCCGTCTTCACCTGCCATTCCTACTTGAAAAGAATAATCATTACCACCAACTGATGCTGACAATGAATCATCTGTCCAAGTAAAATCATCACCACCCATCTCTTCTGTTCCTGCCTCTACACCTGTATCTACAGCTGCACCGGCCATTTCTTCATCCTCGCCTTCAATCTCAGTTGTTAGTTTAGTAGCTAACATTTCTTTGATTCTTGGCGAAAATGCTTCTTGTAAAGCAATCTTTGCGTTTGCTAAAGCAGTTTCTTTAACAGCTTTTGCATCAGCGATTGCTTGTTTAAGCAAGTCTGATTTTGCCATTTTTCTCCTTAAATTTTGTTTTTTGGAAATAAGATTATTTGAAATCTTAATAGAATATAAATATTTTAATATAAACGCTATATTAAGATTGAATAGCGTATTCTACAATAAATATAGACACGTTTGAAAAAACAGTAAAAAAGTCCTAACATTTCTGCTAGGACTTAAAATTTTTTTGATTTATTAAAATTTATTTTGCAAATCTCGCATTTTTTGTCGATATTGTGCTTTGGAAACTTGCATTCGTTTTTCTACACTAGGTTTGGTAAACGTTCGATGCTCTTTTACATATTCTAATACGCCGCTTTCTTTTACTTTGCGTTTCCAAGTTCGTAATGCAAATCCTAAATCATGATTTACTACATTTACTGCCGTTGCATTGCCTGGTACAATGCTTTGATGTTGTTTTTGTTTTTTATTCATATATAACTATTAAATTTTACCTTATGCTCGTTTTGAATTTTGTTGCCTTACATTAAATCTAAAATGTTTTAATTCTGGTTTCTGAGCTAAATACCCTTGAAGTTTTTGTGATTCTAATGCAGGATCTTGTCCTAATCTAAAATAAAAATATCCAATCTTACCAGATGGCGATACTGTTTTTTTAATTACGGTAAATCCTTTTCGTTCGGACCAATCTTGAATTTCTTGTGCTACTGCTTCAGCCGTTGCTGGGTCTCGGAGTATATATTCTATCCCACCTCGATAATCGGTTAAGTTGTTAACTAATTGTGCTTCTTCTAAATCTGATTCTCCTAGTTGTTTTTGAACTTTTTCCATGGAATCGCTTACTGCATCAATCGATGGAGCTAATTCATCAAACGCACCTTTTACTTTAGAAACCATATCGGGATTCGGAAGATCAGACTGTTCGGTTAATCCAAAAAATTCTCGATATAATTTTTTAAATTTACTCATCATGCACCTTTATTATAAATAATTTTTTTTCAATATCCAATTTATCCAACAGAAAAATAACGATTTAAATGTTGTCCAATATTTTCATATGCTAGAGCCATTCGGTCTTGTGCTTCTTTAAGATCGCGCGCAGCTTGTTCAAAATCACGATAATCTTCGTGCATTCTTTTATTACCTTTTTTATGAGCAACATTAGCCATCCAATCATCACTCTCAGTCATAATTCTATCTGCACGTTCAACTATATTTTTAACACGTTGTGCAATTTCTTCTAAATCACCTTTTCCGTAAACCGAATCTCCCATTGCAGAAAAATTTGCAATTTCTTGTACGAATTGTTGCTTTTCTTCGCGAGATAATGGCTTAGGTTGATCTTGCATCATAGTTTCTAAAATAAACTTTAAATTTGGTGTTCTCATTATATTATCCTACATTTACCATCTTCACATAAAATCGAAGTGATTATTTCGTTTGTTTTTGCGTATCTATTTGTTTTTATATTATTTTTATTAACTGATTCATTCATGTGCGCAGGCCGCATAAAAGCCCCATGTGTTGATGGATTTGATACGAAGTCCCAACATATCAATTCAAAATCTTCTTGTACTTCTACTACACCTTCATTTCGTAATTCTTTTACTGATCCCAACCCACGTGATGAAATGCCTAACGTAATACCTGCTCTAAATAGTTCTTTAAGAATCTTACCAGATGGAGTATCTAAAATTTGTACAGCACCATTCAAATCATCGCCATTCCACCATATTTTTAAAACATTATGAGAAACGTTATTTAAGTTAACTACCGATGATTCGGGATGATCTAATTCTCCTAATGCTCTATGTTGATCTATATATTCTTTTTGATACCGTTGACATTCTCTTTGTAAAATATGTTTTGGATAAACACGTCCGTTTTGATTTTTAGCGCCTGCTCGTTGCAAAACACCTAGCACAACAAAACCACCAGGTAATCCATATGCAGCACCGCTTGATTCAGTTAATGAACCAATTGGCTTGAATGGCATATATTCTACTATTAGATGTTTTGACATTTTATTCTCCTAATGCTCTTACGCGTTCTGATATTTTAATTAATCTTTCTGAAATTTTTGTTAATGCACTGTCTACTGAAGAACCATATCCATTTCTTGCAATATTTGATTCTGTTTTTAACTTTGATGCATAATTTACAGTACGTTCAATTTCTTGTAATTGTCGCGCAACTTCTTTTATTGTATGTTTTATTTTTTGTTCAGGAGTCGTTTTTGAATTACCCGTTGCATATGCTCGATATGATTCAATAAGTTTTTCATATTTTGAATCCATTGCTTCAGCAACGGCAGATTTCATATGGTTTGACGTTTTATCTTTTCTTTTAGATAATCCTGGCGTATTTGTTAAATCAACAGAAGGATATTTGTAGTTTTTATGTTGCCAATTTTTATCATCTTCTGCAAAAGGAAACTTATCTGTATACTCTTCTTCTTCATCTTCTGGAGCTTGATAGTCGCCTAATTTCCAGCTTGGAGAAACATTTACGGATTCATATGTTTTTGATTTATTTCGCCATTTACCTGGTTTGGCAAATGCTGCAGGTATATTATAACCAGCAATTGCACCCGTAGCATTTTGTTCGTCTAATTCTTCATCATCTTGAAGAATAGCACGCTTTCTTGCTTTTCTTCTATGATGCAAATAGTCATCAGATTTGTCATGATCTCCATCATTATCAATATCATCATCTTCATGATCAACTGCATCCAATGATTCTTCTAATTCAATAAACTTGTTTTCTATTTCTTTTAATAACGATTTCATTGATGCACTCCTTGTAATTCTGTAAGCAAATCAAAATAACGTAACAAAGAAAGAATGTTTGATTCTTTAATTGTTTTCATATTTTCTACAGTGCATAACATTTCTGAAAGTTTTTGTACTTTTATTTTTGTAGCTCGATCTGTAATTAACTTTGCTTGTCCGGCAAGTTGTTTTTTAATACTTGGTATGATTTGCTCTATATATTCTTTTAATGCAGTCGTATCATTTACATTTGTTATGTATTTATTTAACAATTGTTTTTGCGATTCATTTAAAACAGAATATTTTTCATTGAATTTATCTACAAGTATTTTATATGCTAAAAGTCGTACTTCTTTTGGTTGAGCTCGATATGTTTCATATACTATATCTCTAGTTTCTTTTTTTACTGGAGAAATTAAAACATTGCTTAATATTGCAGATTTACATTCCATTATTTGATTTGGATTATCCGTTTCTTCGTGTTCAAATAACATGTATATCGATGCTAATGTTTTATAATTTGGAATATGTATTTTTGCCATATTCTCAAAAACAAACTTTTCTGAAATTTCTTTTACAAGATTGTATTTTTGTCGCTTTAATGTTTGTTGGTTTAATTTTTTATAAGACTCTTTAATAGTTCGTATATAATCTAAAGCACGAGCTTCACTTTTGAATTGTTGTTCTTTTAACAATGAATTATAAAGTTGTAATTCCTTGGATAATTCAGTATTTCGTCCAAAATATTTTTTAATAATATCTACAGTTAATGTTTTATTTGAAGATAATGTTTCGGATGTTAGTTTTCTAACTAAAATTTCAAAAAGAATTCCGGTGTTTTTATATTTCGAATGTTTTAATTTTTTCATCGTTTCCTTATACAGTATCTCGATTTTTAATAAATATGTTTAATCTTGTAAAATATTGTTTTCATCTAACATAGTTCCCGAATCATTTGATAATGGATCTATTTTATCTTTTAAAGATTCTAATAAGATATCTGGAGTTTTATTATTTTTCCGTTTCAGATGTTTTAAAATTTCATGCGATTCTCGTTGATGTGGTTTGATTGTTTCTGCAGATCGCGGATCTGGTTGAAATGTGGTTGCCTGATTGCCAGATTTAAATGCCTGATCAATTGTTTTCTTGCCGGTTGGATCCCATCCAAATTCATTTTTATGTTGTCCAAATTTAATTCCTTCTTTTGGACGACCACCTTTATCTTTTTCTTCTACTTCATCCGATGACATATGTATTGATGCTAAATCATGTGGCGTGCCAAATGATACACCGGTGATTGCTGGATCATTTCCTTCTTGCTCAATTTGATTTTGACGGAATCTCAATTTGAGATCTTCAACTACATCGGTTCTTTGCTGTAACCATTGATCTTCGGACATATTGAATATATACTCATATATAAACTTGTCCGATAACAATTTTGAGTCTTTCATTGCAGTTGCTAATGTCATTTTTTCAGTCATTAGTGCAACTTTTTGTTGATCATAAATAATTGATGGCGCCGTTAATTCTAATTCAAAATCAATTAAATCTTCCCCTTCAAAGCCTTGTGTATATAAATGTACTATTGCAATTTTATATAATTCAGAAACAATTATTTTTTGAATTCGCTCAATTGTTCTAGCAAATCTAATATCCATTGCAGCTAACGTTGTTTTTCCTTCTACTGCTTCCGAATAACCTAAAAATGCTTTTGGTACTTTTAATGCACCTACCATTTTATCTTTTATGTAATTAATATCATCCATTCCGGTAAATGTCATACCAGGTAACGTATCAATTGATGTAGTAGAATTACCGCCGCGGACAGGCAAGTAATAATCTTCCAACATGTTGTTGAGATTAAACTTTAAGTTGTAATTACCAGTTTGTGGATCAATATGTGGTATTTTTTTCATTTTATTGATAATTTGTTCCATAAATGCATCTACTTCATTTGGCGGAATATTACCAATATCAATTTTAAAAATACGTTTTTCTGGTGCACGCATAATACGATGTATTAGCATTGCATCTTCCATCATCATTAATTTTTGAAATTCTTTACGTGCTCCTTCTAACATAGATCTACCATATGGTAAAAAGTTAGAATCGGATAACATTCTAAAATGTGCTATTTCAAAAACATCATAACCTTGTTGTCGATTTCCCACGTGTTTGAATTCAATTTTATATTCTCCCGTAGCTTCGTTATATTCTTCCCAACGTTCGATTTCATAACTAGAAAATGGTCGTACGTTAATTACTCCAATTTCGTTTGCAATATCCAACTTTAAGAAGAAATCTCCATATTTGGTCATGTTTCTAATCCATGTCCATAAATTGAATTCAATGTTTAAAATATCATAAAATAAATTATATAGTATTTTTTGAATTCTACTATTGCTAGTTTTAATTGTCAATATATCACCAAATTGATTGGCCAATGTTGATTCATCGGAATATATATCTAATGCTGCACTAATTATTGGATCACGATCCATCATTTCATAATCAGCATATAATTGCATCCTGTTTTGATGCATATAATAATTTGAATCATAACCGCCCATTCCTCCGACCATATGCTTGTTTGCACCATGCATTCTGGTATATCTATCCGCAACTTTTGTTTGATTTAAATTACCACGAGATTGAAGTTGATTTGTATCTACAACTTTTAATCGATCTTTGCCATACGAACGAACAACGACGTTTGTAGCAAATAAGTTTTGTAAGCGTTTTCTCAATGAAGGCATAATTTAATCTATTTTATTATAAATATAACTAGATGTAGAACATGAAGATTTTTTAACGTATCAACCAAGTTAGATCTTCATCGTTATGACCGTTATTCCATGTCCATCCATCTGTATTATTTGATGGTCGACCCGTATAGATTTTTGTTTCAGATTTTTGAAATTGTGATAATGCTCGTTTATGCAATTCAATACCTTGCTGTCGCAATTTTAAGGATGTATCTCGTAACCACAATCCAATACAAAATGACATTACAAGGTCATCGTTATATCCATTCTGTGATTGTGCTTTACCATTTAACCAAACAAAAACAAATAATTCTTGAATTAATCTTTTAGAACGAATTACTGGTGTTCGTTCTCTCATATACATTTCTAGTGCTGATATCATTAATGGACGCGTACGTGAGGTTGTTGATACACCCGGGACCATTTGTGATTTGTCCTTCATATCATAACCTTTTTTAAGTTGCGTATCTACATCAACATAACCATCATCTTTATATGTATAAAATAAATTTTCATAACTACGGTCTAGTGCGGGTTGAATTGCAGCCCAACCAATGTTTGCATTTTCTATTGCTAATAATGCATTGTTCCATTCAGTTGCAACTGATACAAGCATATTACCAAAATCTTTAGGAGGCAATTTACCTTTATATTCAGCAACTTGTGCAATTGATTCTACATCAATAACATGAAATGTTGACCAGTCAGCACCATCACCTCGTGCAACGTCTGCTACTACTATATAATTTTTTTCATAGTTTGGATATTCCCAAATCCAATATGCATTATCAAATCCTCGTCGTTCGATAGGGTCTGTACATTTTAATTCGTAATCCATTAATATAGAACCATCTATTACAGTATGTCCAGATGAAATAAAATCGCAATCGCATTCTTGTGCTGCACCTCGTTCACCTAATAATTGTGTTTGTTCATCACGCCATTTTTGATCTCGATCTGGATGTACGGTCCAATGTAGCTTGATTGTATGAAATCCATTAATTTCTTGTTCAGCTTCTGACCAAACTGAGTGGAACCAGTTACCAATACCGTTGGGTGTAGATAATACGATTGCGCCTCCACCTGTTGATAATGTAGCTTGCGATGCTATCCATATTTCTTCAATATTACGAATAAACGCAGCCTCATCTATAATTAACAATGATAATGCTTCCGATCGTGCTCCTGTAGTTGCCGACGATACCGCTTTAATTTGCGAACCATTTTTAAATTTCAATGAAAGTTTATTATCTGCTTCAATTGTTCCTTTTAGCCAACTTGGTAAATTATCGTGCATTACCCGTACTTTAGTAACCAAGTTTTTTGCTACTTCTTGTGTTGTTGCAATAACTAATACGTTAAAGTCATCTTTGAAAAGCATGCTCCATAAAGCAAATCCTGCAGACAATGTTGATATACCTAACTGACGAGACTTTAATATTACATTATAACGATTGTCTCGTAGTTCCGTTAAAGAATCTTCCTGAAACGGATATAGATTAAATTTAATTTTACCTCGTTTAGGATGTTGAATATAACAATATTGTTTCATGAAAAAAACAGGATCTTTAGCACACATTGTGTACTGTTGTTGAATGATCTGTTTTATATTCTGTGACATATTATTTTAAAATTTCATTGATTAATATTCCAGAGCCTAATGTTGTAAATATACCCAATCCAAACCACAATCCTTTTGAATCATACCATTTTGGTTTAAGATAACGTTCTCTACGAATGTATATTTCTACATTCTCTTGTAGTAATGCAATTTGTTGATCTTTATAACGAAGTTGTAATGAATCCAATTTAATTAATTTTTCATGTTGCATTGTTAATGTTTCAAACTTTTCAATCAATGCATTATTGATAGAATCTGCAGCATATAATGAATCTAATGTATATGAAATATCAATAATTTCTTGTTGAGTAAAACATGTATCTGGTTTAGTTTGCGTCAATGCAAACATTGGAAATAACAATATAATTAATAAATGTTTCATACTATTTTTTTGGTTTTCTGCCTCGACGGGTCTTGTTTAAAATATTTTGTTTTGCTGCATCAACTGGTAATTCATTTACTTGAACATTGTCTTTTGCATTTTGTAAATCTTTGATATCTTGTTTAGTATCTTGAATTACATCTTTTACTTCTTCTCGTTGTTCTTCAACAACTTCAGTTTTGCCTTGTAATTGATCAATTTTTTGATTATTATCATCAATTTTAATATCTGATTTTGTAACTTTCTTTTTGTTAATTTTATCACTCGTAAAAATAATAGCAATAAATGCTATAATTGCTCCAATAATAATAGCCCAATATTTTTTAATCGTTTTCATTTTGTTTAGTTTCCTTATTTAAATTTTCTAAAAATTTTGTTTTAAATTCTTCAAATTGTTTTTGAATAGTTTGATCAAATTCTTCTGCAGTCATTTTTGCAGTCCATGTTTCAGTAATACCATCACTATTACTAACAAATTCTTGTGCTTGTGTATATGCTTGTTTTAACAATTCAACATCTCGTTCTGCATCTCGTAACCAAGCTAATGCATTTTCTCGAATTTTATTTTGTTCATATTCTTGATACGTGCCTTGCTTTTTTAATTCATGTTCCATTTCAATTACACAATCAAAACACATTCCGTGAATTTTTCTCATTTTTTGATCTAATTGATGCGTTCCAATACACGTACATACATCTTTTTTGCAATTAGGAAATGATTGTAATTCATCTCGAATTGATTGGAATATATCAGAATTTTTTGTTTTTCGAATTCGAAATCCTTCTCGTTGTTCTATAACGTAAGTATTTCCATTGACATCCGTTTCTTCCCATATATCGCCAACGTTGCGATGCTCAGTTTGTTTTCCTTTTGATTCGGCATCAGAGAATCCATGGGTTTTTTTAGTTTGAAACTTATGGGTACCATCCAACATTTGTTGAATAGCTTTAACATTTTGTAACTTTTTTGACATAACTTGTTATTAATTATTATTCTTCGTCTTCGGACGGAGTTTCAATTGTAATATTTTTAATTTGACGTATAGCTAATTTTTTAGCACGTTCTGCATCTTCTGGACTTAATTTTTTAATCATTGCAGCTAATGGAGCAACAGCTGTTTGTACTAATGTAGATGGCCCTTTTTCTTGTTTGGTTTTTAGATATTCTAACCATTTCTTTACCGTAACAATTTTTTCTGCTTCTTTTTCTTCGGTAGATTTTTCAGCATCGGGAGCAGGTGCAGGCTCTGTTGGAGCGGCTGCTGGTTCTGTTGGTGCAGGTGCAGCGGGTGCCGGTGGAGCGGGTGCAGGTTCTGCTGGAGCAGGCGGAGCTGCAGCATCTGGTGTTGGTGCTGCTGCGGCATCTGCTGCAGGTGGTTCTGCATTTGGATCAGCCGGTGCATTTGGATCTTCTGGTTCTGTTGGTTCGCCTTGTTCACGTAAAAACTTTGCAATTTTTCTACGTACGTATTCTCTAACCAATTTATCTTTTTGTTTTTTTGATAATTTAGATATACGTTCATCTAATTCTGATGTAGTTACACCATGATCAATTTTTTCTAATGCATTTAAATATTCATCCGTATCATCATCTTGTCGACGGCGTAAAATATTCATTGCATGTTTTGGATCGTATTCACCAGTTTCTATATTTTTATATAATCGGTCTTTATCAGTATATTTAGGAAACATGTTTCCGTCATCTTGAATTGGTTTATCTGTTTTTCGTGCAACCTTTTCTTGACGTTTACCTGTAGAATATGGATTCAATGCACCGTTTTTATCATCGGTTGTATAATCTTTAAGATCTTTACGATAAGTTGGTTTTGAATTTTCTGGTTTTTTATACTTGCTTTTGTGTTTTTCAGCCATGATTAAATTCCAATTTTATTATAAATATATCATCGTGCGTATTTCAATACTCCTAGTATCTGATTTACCGGAGCGAATGCGCCTGTGAGTTTATATGTGTTTCCTTGATATGTAAATACTACCCCTTCAGATGGAACTATTGCATCAAATCCTCCTAATTTTTCAATTCGCTTAAGTTCTAATTCTAATTTAGCAACTGTCTGCGGATTTGGATTATTTTGCAAGTCTTGAATCAATTGTGCCATTTCTTGTTTGATTGTTTGTACGGTGTTTGATGGATTTGCTGCTAAGAAATTTGTTGCATTTTTCAATGCTACGGCTCCTAATCGTAAAAACAATGTTTCAAACGGTTCCATGTTTTGTTTGTAATATCGTTTAAATTCATTTTTATCAAATTCTTGAACCCAGTTTAAAAATTCAGGATTCGTAATTCGTTTTTTAAGTGCTGTCATACTTTCTGATTTATCAAAAAATGCCCAACGAGAAATTAAAATATTCAATACATCATCTGGGATTTCGAAGCCCATTTTCTCTGCTTGGGTTTTAATAACATCTCGCCACCATGCTTTATGATATTCTGTTACTCGATCAGTTTCGTTCAAACCAAAACGATTTTGTAATTGTGCAATTTCATTAAAGAATGCAGCTTGTTGATCTTCAAAATCAGATATTTTTCCAATTTTAATTTGTTGCGGAGGAATAAAAGAAAATGTTTTTTGCAAGTGTGCATTTGCATCTTTAATTATGCCTTGCAAAGTAGCACCGCCGGTTAAATCGGTTTCTACCAGATTACCTTGCTCATCATATTCCATTAAATTATGAAATTGTAATACTGCTACTTCATATGCAATAACATTTCTCGTAGCAGGATATATAATTTCCATGTTAGCAAATACTCGTCCGTTTTTAAATATTTGATTAAGTTTATCTTGAGGCACTCGCATAAATGCTTCGGCTAAATCTTCTGCAGCATTTCCGAATGCATCGGATATCGGACCTCTTCCTCCAAACTTATCTTGAATCTCCTGTACCGACATTGGATTAATAATTGTACCTTTATTTCTAGCAAAACCTATTTGTCCATTTTTCCAAGTAACTTGAATGTTTTGGCCATCTGTTTTTTCGGTTACTGCAGATTCAATATCCAATCGTCCTTCTAATGCTCTACTAACGATTTCTTTCATGTCATTAAATGTTAAACCGTGATCATCCCATGGGTGTGCCATATGTCCGGCAGCACCGCCTTCAGTCAATGTTCTTCTAGTTATACCTTCCGATGTTAACATTTTTGCACCTAATACCGTTTTAGGAAAATCATCAAAATCATAAACAAATGAATCTTGTCGATTTGAATCTAAAAAATTACGAAGTTTATCTATTTTTTTATTATGTCGATTTCGTTCTGACGTATTCATTACTGCTTCTAACACATCATTCACTTCTTCTTGTAATTGTTTTATCCACCAATCTTTGGTAAACAATGCTTCTTGCAAACCTGTTGCAATTTGCCATGCATTTTTTACTAATGCATCTTTATATTGCGGATATGATGCACGAAATGTTTCATAATTGCGATCTACTATTGCTTTACGTACTATGGTTGCCGATATAGGCGTGCCATCTGTATATGTTTCTGGATCTACGTCTATACTTAGTTCCGTTGCATCGATGCCCATAGGAATTTTACGTCCTTTTTTATCGCCAATTGTTGCATATTTGTCTACATTAGGAACAAATGTTTTTGCTCTAACATAATCATCTCCTTTTGCGGAAGCTGCCATGGCATAACGGCCGGTGGCATCTGACGGCAATTTAAACAAATATTCATACGCTGCCATTATCGGCGAATTAAATTCGGTAGGGTGAATTCGTATATCTGGATTATCATTGAGCAAGTTAAACATTTCGATGCTTTGTTCTCGCGTAATACTGTCTCTAGATTGTGGACCTATAAGTAATATTACTTGACCTACTTGTGGTGATTCGGCATAGCGTTGTGCTAATGCTAAATGAGCTCCAGTTAATGGTTTAAATCCTCCAGGAAATAAAACTGTTATTTTATCCATATGTTCCGTTTTATATAAATATGTTATGACACAATACCACCAGGCGGAGGTAATGTAGAACTTCCAACCGCGCGGCTTGATCGATATACAAATCCTTTCATAGCTAACATATCCCCTGCGCCGCCGGCTGCGTCCCTACTCGTAATCATGTATATTCGTACGTAACGTCCTTGATAATTTTCAAAGGTTGTTGACGTCGTAGTAAAAGTTCTAGAACCACCTTCATATGTGCCAGTTGAATTTATTGTTGTGATTAGTTGTTCTGTAGCAAATAAAGTTTGCGGCACGCTCCAGGAATCATATCCAGTGCTAGTGCCAGTACTTCCTGATATACTAGCAGATTGTATATACCATTGTCCTTCGAGATTTCCAGCGGAACTAGTAGCTGCAGTAAAATTATACATGAATGAGACTTGCATTCTAGTTTCGCCAGGCAATACAAATGTTTCAAAAATTGAAGATGTTTGTGCTCCCGTAGTAGATAAACTTCCAGTATATGTAAATTCAGATCGATCAAAATAAACAACTCGTCCAATATTCAAACCATCAACAAATTCATTATTCGAATCAAATAATACTTGACCTCCTTGTACCGCAATAAATGAAGATGCTGTTACATTGCCTTGTGCTGTTAAGTGAAATCCACTTGCAGAAATTTCAATATTGCCATTGGCCCCACTAACAAATGTAGTTGCAGGATTACCAAAAAAGAATTTATCCGTTCGAACATCTATTTCGGAATCGGCGGTTGAATATCTAAAATAACTTGATGTATTTGCATAAAGTTCTAATCCAACACCGCTATATGCTCCGCCACCTTTTGTTCCAGCGCTGCCGGGTAATGCTGATCCTGACCACATCAAGAATCCCGGAAATCCTGCTGTAAATCCTTCATATCCTAAAGAACGAAGCCACCCTGCGTTTGGATATCCGCTAATTGCAACACCACTATTTAATGAATCAGCAACATATAAAGATCCAGTAAGCATTGAATAATCGCCATCAATGTATCGGTTACCACCTTCCCAATCTTTATTATAAACATATGATATTTGTTTGCTCTTTTCACCATTAACATTGTAATATTCTACTTTAAAAGAAATTTGATTGTTAATTTTATGTGTAGTTTGAATTGGCGTTTTAATGCGAGTATAATTAGGAGAATATCCTGCATCATTATCGGTTGTAGTTCGTATATCAGAAACTTGCCATTGTCCTGCTTCTACTACTAATAACAACGTTCCATGTCCAGTATAGTTAGATTCAAAATTTAAAACAATATCATCAAACCGTTGATTATCTCCAACCGCACGCAATTCGCCAATTCGTTTTCCTAAAGAAAAATCTTGATTGAAATAATCGGTTGGATCTGCATAAAATGCACTGCCCGATAAATATACTGATAATACTGGATCAGAATTTGTTCTAGTTGCTAATGCATCTATTGTAACTTTATATGACGAATTTTCAATAAAATAACCAGCATTATTTGTTTTTGCAATTAAAATAGAATTATCTGCAGATAAATCAATTGAACTAGAAATTTTCATTGCATTGTTCAATGATGCCGTCATCCATATTAATGCCGGTGCTATAGTTTGCGTGCCTTGTAAATATGCAGATGCAGACCAATACGTACTAATTATACTTTGCGATGTAAATAATCCAATTGATTCATCTGGATATAATGATGCGGTGTTCGCAACAAATATTTCTGTTTCTTCTAATTCAACATCATTAACTAAGTCCCACGAACCTATAGTACCATTATTATTCGTAAACACTTTGATTCTAGAAACATCGCCGGCGGATGGATCTAATCCTTTAACTTGTATGTATGCAAATGATTGAGAATTTTCAGTTGGTATGTATGTCGGCGTTGCTTCATATGCTAAAGAAAATGCAGAATATGCAAATTCTGTATAAGTGTGTGCAGATATACTTTGGCTGCTATAAACCGTATACTCTGTATCTAATAAGGCGGTAGTAGGAGATAAGATCTTTTTAATTGATGACACGTAAGGTGTTGTTGCTACCACATAATTAGGAGTAGGGGTAGGTGTCGTCGGCGTTGCTACTGTTATAGTTCCATTTGCCATATCCGATGTAAATACACCGTTTGTAATTTCAATTGCTGGTTGATTGTTATATGAATAATAACGTACTTGTCCCGTAGTATAGGTTGGGAACTGCACACTACCAGAATATATCCTATTTAGTTGTACTCCTACTATTTCTTCAACTGTAACTTCAGGTACTGTTTCGAAAATAATTTCAGATATGTTTGATACATTTGGATTAACTGGTACAGTTCTAGACCATCGTACGTTTGGTTTTCCTTGCCATTCTGTTGGTATCGACTGTTGATTGATTAATGCAGCTTCTGCTAAAAGTGTTACGGTGCAATCGCCCGGAGAGGTATTTTCATAAATATAAATTGCAATTACTCTAGATTTATCTTCGTCAATATAATTTACAACTTCATGATAAATAGGATTACCATTATAATCTAATATTTCGATACCTAAAGCTCCGCCTACTTTTAAATTAAACGGATTACCGCGAAGTTTAAATAAATTTTTGCCGGCTGTTAAACGCGTAGGAAATTCTGATATTTGAAAATAATCTGGTGTCGTAAGTGACGTATCTTCAAAATATACAGGAACAAATTGTAAACCTTTATATATAGCTTCTTTGCGTTTCATTGTGCGTAATATCTTTATTATAAATATTACGCATGATTAATCTTGCTAAATCCGTTTGTCTTGTTTACTTCAATTAAATTGTCAACCATATCTCGCATCGAATCAACGTGTGATATGATGATTGAAAAATCAAATTTAGTTCTAAAATAATCAAATAAGTTTACTACTGAAGAAATATGTTCAGCATCTAATGACCCCCAACCTTCATCGATTGCAATAAAATTAGGACGAGGTAATGCTGAAACATTGATAAGTGCAATGCGAATTGCCAATGATGATATAAAACGTTCCATACCCGATGTTAATTCTAACGGCCAATAATTATCTTCATCATATATAATATAACCGTTAATATTTTTGCCATCTGTATTTAACACCATATTAAATTCAACAATTTGATTGAGTACATTGTTGATTTCAGATTCAATTTTTGGAATAGCTTTTGCTACTAATTCATATGGTATTCCATTTCGCTTAACTGATTCTAAATAATATTCATATGCTTTATATTCAATTTCTAACTGTTGATATCGTTCCAATTGTTCCATAGCCGTACTTTTATTTGTACGTGCAACTTCAATAGCACCAAACAATGATTTAATTTGATCTTGAATTATTTTAATTTGCTGAGAACATGATGTAATTTTTGACTTACATTCTTCAATCGATGAATCTATAGATTGGTTGTGAACAATTGCAGTTTCATTTTTACGAAATGATTCTTGTCGTTCAATTGTAGTTTCTAATTCAGATTCTCGTGTTTGTAAATCACTTTCTAAAATTTGTAATTGTAGTTCGTTTCGTTCTAATGTAATTTTTTTAGTTGCAACATTGGATTTTAATTTGCTATATTGGTCTGCAGTTTCAAATACAGGTTGTAGTTTATTTAATTCGATCGTTGCAGATTCAATATGTTGTTGCAATTCTTCTAATATCGCTCTATCCGAATCAATTGTATTTTGAGCTTCGATTGCATTTTGCACGAAAACGTTAGATGTACAGTATTTGCAGTTTGGATCATATTCATGAGATTCGAGATGTTTAATTTTTTCTTGTTTTGCATTTACTTGTTCCTGTTGTTGTCTAAACTTGTGTGATTGTTTGTTTATATTAGATTCTAATTTTTGATATTGTTCAATCTGCGTTTTAATTGCATCTACATTAATTGCTAGTAATTCTAAATCTAATGATTCAATTGTTTCTGTTAATGTTTCTAGTTCTTGTTCTGCAGATTCTATTTCTGTTTGAATTGATTCAATTTTACTAACTAACGTTTGTTCTTGCAATTGCAATTCTTTGATGTTAGGACCATCATATGTTGTTGGTAATTTGGTTTCAATTAATTGCAATATTTGTTCTTGTAATGCATTTCGTTGTTCTTGATGTTGATCTTCAAGTTGTTCTAATGATATAATAGTATCTTGATTGTCTGTTATAACTGCATCTGCTTGCACAATAATTTCAGCAAAATCCGTTTTCTTATAATCTTTTAATCGTCCGGCAGTTTCTTTAATTTCATCAGCGGCAAGTTGATAAAGTTGTTCGAATACCGTAATATCTAAAAACTGTGACAACAAGTCTTTGCGTTCTTTTTGTGATTTTTCTATGAAGTTATTGTTATCTGCTTGCAAAGAAAATGCAGTTAAAATAAAATCATCATATGTGCCTAAATAACGACGAATGTTTTTATTTGTTTCACTACGTTCTTCTCCGTTCAAATTTTCTGAATCAGTATAAAAATCTACATCAACTTTAACGTGCGTTTCTTTCTTTTTATTTTGGGTGCCTTTACGTTCAATAGTATAAATTATGCCATTCATTTCAAAACGAAATACCCCCCGAAACCAATCTTTTTTATTATTCAATACTTCATTTGCTTTGCTTGTTTTGCTACATTTATCGAATATAGTATACGTAATTGCATCAAGCAAGCTTGATTTACCAGAAGTATTTGCTGCAAATAATCCACAAACATCGGAAAGATTTTCAAAATTTAAAACATTGCCTTCGCCATATGAAAACATGTTATCAAATTCAAATGATATAGGATGCCAAGTAGTATGACGTATTGATTCTACTGCTGGCAGTTTTGAGTTTATTGTTCGGTTGATGTGTCGAATAGCATCAATTTCATTGGGCGTAGCTTGTGGAAAATTTGTATCAATATATTCCGTTAGTAATACATTTTGATATTCAACATCTCGTACATTTCCTATTGCTAAACTAGAAGATGTATTAGTAGAAGCCGAACCTATAGTTCGTTGAATTGTAATATCTTCTACTTGATATTTTTTACGAATTGTTGCAATCAATCGTTTCATATCTGCAGCACTCGTTTCGTTAAACTTAATGCGAATGCGCGGACGATTAGGCATACGGTGTGGCGAAGATATAATTGCAGAACCTTGAGTTTCTATAGTTACGTATCCATAATCATTTTCAATTTGCACAAAATCTGCAGTTCTGCGTTCTATATCCCAAACTAATATACCATGGTCTAATGCTTCACCGTGATTTTGTTGAATAAGTGAACCAGGATATGCAACAGTGCGTGCATCATCTAAAAACTGTGCCGGTTTATGAATATCTCCTAGCAAGGTAATGTCGTGTCCTTCAAACAAATCAACGCCTACATGTTCATTTGATATTTGATAACCAATATCCGTTTTAGCAGTATTTACTGCACCATGATGTAATGCAATTTTATATGCTGCAGCGAAATCTTTTGCACGTATGTAATCTGCAGGTGTTTTATCAACTGCCATATGATTCCAAGTAACTCCACCTAACTCAAATAATCCATTATCTTTAATGAAATGAATATGTTTGTTTTGAATTACATCTAAAACGGGACTAACTGCATCGATGCGATGCATATTATTTAAGTTCATATCATGATTACCTAAAATAACAATTGTAGGTAATTCAAATCCGTTAAAAAAATCAACTAGCATCTGTACTAGTTCTGGTGACATATCTAATTTGCTATGCACAATATCACCAGTAACTACTGCAATGCTTCGTTCCGTTTTAGTTTGATTGATATATTTAAACATGTTTTGAAATACTTCTCGATATTCTCGATGTCGTTTCAATGTTCGAATATGTACGTCTGAAATATGATAAATCTTATCGATTCGATCAATTCCTGTTTCAATTTTTTTTATGCCCATAACATGTCCATTTTGAGTGCCATGATGCGCTCAAAAGTTAATATATCAGTATCGTTAATAATTTCTGTAATACGATCAAAACCTAATTCTGATGCATCTGCATCTTGTAGTTTAATAAAATAAACATTTAATCCTTCTGCCATAAACCGTTCTGCAATCTGTACTGCATTTTTTAATGCATCGGCATCTAAACAAATATAGATATCTCTAACTCGCTTTTCAATGATTTTCTTTTGTAAAGCTGGCTGAATAATTTTTCCGAATAGTGGTATTGCATTGCGTTTAACTGCAATTGCATCAAATGCACCTTCACATAAAACAATTGGTTGTGACCAATTTATAGTTAAATCAAATCCAATTATGTCTTTTGATATTTTAGGATTTTTATGTTTTTGTTTGTCTGCTCGATAAAATGCTCGAGATACAAAATAATTTAGTTGTCCCGCATCATCATAGCTAGGAATAATTATTTTGCCGGAGTATTCTCCTTGTTCGCAATATCCAATTCGATACTTTAAAATATCCAACATTCCAACGCCTCGTTGTTGCAAATAATGAATTGCATTGCGATAATCAGGTGTATTTTTTTTATTCCATAATGGAACATAATGTTCTGGTAAAGCTAACGTTGCTGTTGCTTTTGTTTCTGTAGTATTTCGATATCTAGCAGATTCAATTATCTTCGAAAGCTGTTCAAACCATTCTTTTGATAAGCCCATTTGTTTGAATAAACTAGAAATAGTTCTACCTTTTTTATCAGATATCCAACAATGCCATGGATTTTCTCCCGCATGATTAGTATTGATATCAATTTCTAATTTTGGTTTGTAATGTGAAGTAAATGGAGAAAAGAATGCAATGTTGTTACCAGAAGTAGATTTTCCTTTACCTAAAACGGATTCTAATAATTGTAACAGTTTAAGATTCTTCACAATTATAATATAATAAAAAACTGTAAAGAATCCAATTAATAATTAATATTATAATATATGTTAAGCACATACATTTCATTTCTGGCTTAACGATTGAATCAATAAATTCTTCAATCTATTAATTAAATAAATTTCATTAATCTTCATGAATATATTAAAAATAATTCACAAAACAAACCTTACTTAAAAAAACGTTTCGGATCTATTGGTACTTCGCCCAATTTTACACATTCATCAAACCATTCTGCAGGTATATCTTTTTTTGCAACATGTTGAATACCTAATTTACGAGCAAATGCTTCGTATGTAGTTGGTGATGTTTTTGATAATTTTTGATTAGGATTCTGAAATATCATTCGAATATCAATTCCAGGATTTGATTGTAATACGTGTTTCATTTTAGTACGATCTGCAGTAGTCCAACGTCCTTTTGTTTCAATATACATGGTACCACCGTTGCGTTTTGTAAATATAAAATCAGGAGTATATTTTGCTTTACGTTCTGGAACTATGTAATTTAACGTTTCTGTTTCATAGCGAAGTTCATATTCTGTTTGTTTGATCTGATCAGAAACTGTAAGTTCTAGCCCCGATTTATAACCATGTTTAAGTGCATTAGCTCGTTTTGAATTGCCCGAACTATGAAAATGATTTCGTCTCATAACTTATTCTAAAATAGATGTTTCAACCCAAGTTTGTTGAGTAGCGCTTGTGACGTTAGGAATATCTACTTGAGTATATGTATCTTTAGTACTTAATTTTTCTAATTTCCTATCACCGGTAACTTCAACTGTCCCGAGGCTTTGCCATTTATTTGATTCAAATTTATAAACTTTAAATTTTGTAACATTTGATTTAATTGTAACAAATTGTTTGTTAGATGTATTTATATCAGGATTAAATAATTTAATAAATTTATCGACATCAGCAGGGTCTTCAATAGTTGTCAGTTTAGATATAAACTCTTTATCTGTCATGGTTTTATTTACTTGTTTTGCATGATCAGATTTTAACGCAACATACCATTTTTTTTCATTTGACGCATATGTATAAACAAATTTATCTTCTTCGGATTGTGTATAAACTTTAAGACCGTTAGGTGCCGTATATGGATATGTAACAGGTTTTGCATATTCATTATACTTTCCATTTTTCGTTTCGCCTATTGCAATATATTCAGAATTTACATCTTTTCTTTCATAATAAACGCCATTTCTAGGTTTAACTTTTCCTTCGAACGTTCCTGAAAATTTAAAACCATAAGCATCATTAACATCCTTGTAATAATATGCATCGCCTTCGTTTAATTCCCAACTAAAACTAGTTTCTATTCGTTCAGACTTTTCATTATAATCTTCATATACTTCTGACTTTACTTTGCCGATAAATTTTGTTATATCCCATTTTTTATCTGATTCAGATAAGTCCCAAGTTAATGTACCATTATAATATGCACCAGATTTAAATTCTCCTCGAAATGAGCCCCGGCGACAATTAGTTGTACAATCTTTAGGGAATCTAAAAGTACCGTTTCCATTTACCGGTATAAGTGAATATTTTCCAGAAATTGGATCTGCTTCAATAATGCCTGTTCCTTCAAATGAAGATCGTATTCCATAATCTCGAGATAAAATTTCGGGTGTCAGTTTTAATTGTCCAAGTTGTACCGCATCTCCTTGCTTAGATTGAAATTTTTCTACATCAATTCGATTCATATATTTAAAATCCGGGACAGCTCCCAATATCGACTGAGTTTTTCTAGTATTTGGAAAATTTTGTTTCCACCAATCGGGTGCTGATTCTTGAATAGTTTTCATAACATTATTTAATGATGTTGTCCATTGAATTGCAACTGGTTGTGTCATCACTAAACTCGATTCATCAGTTTCATCTCGCAAAAGTTTTTGAATCCCTTTCATGGTAAAACTAAGATTGCGATTAACATTTTTAGCTAAATATGATTGCAATATATCTAACAAATTACCTAATGGAGATGCATAAGATACATCTACAATCCAAACTGCAAAAACTTTTCTACGATCGGTGCCTTTTGGTATACTAACAACAATTCGATAACTATATCCATAATAATCAGATAAAGCAGAATCCATTGCCATTCTATCAGCAATTGCAGATATCATTTGATCATATGTTGGTTTTTTAGTTTTATCTTTGTGAATTGCAACAACTAAAAATCCGCGGACTGCTCCATTTTCTTGAGCAGCTTTATCAACAAAATGAACACGTAATCTTTCTAAATCACCTTTACCATATGTTGTTTTAGGAATTTTATAGATATATCCAGTTGACGGATCATACTCTGGATCGTTTTCATATTTTTTTGGTTTATCATCTTCAATTAGATGCTGTTCTAACAATCGTTTTTGCACTAAAACTGACCGTATATATTGTTCTATTCGATTCATAATACTTTCTTTAATAAATATACATCACCAATCAATCATTACCATTTTACCGTTCCATAACATGATATTATCTGACTTAAAATCTAAATCTAAATCTAAATCTTCAATGTCTATTTTTTGTACATCTCGTTGCAACGCCCGTAAAAAATTTACTAGTTCAATATCAGTATTACGACCACCGTCAGCATCTAAATATTCAAAAATAGAAACTTCTCCTCCATTATCTCGTGCGTATATTTTATAAGATGAAATAAATTGTTCAATTGATTGTTTTTGAGTATTTGATAAGTTATCAGCTTTTGCCATAATATACATATTACGTCCGTCTACGTAATATACCGGTATAAAAGTTGTATATTGTGAATATCGATCAACAATTACTTCTGCAACTCGATATTCTTCAGATTCAGTTGTAATTTTAAATAATTTATCTTCATCATCAATTTCATAAACTCGGCCGTTATCGCCTTGACCGAATAATTTAAATTGTTTATTTTGTATTTTTTGTAAAATTCGTTTTAAATCAACATCAACAATTTCATTTAATAATTTTTTAAGTCGTATCATTATTATCCTTTAACTGTTATGTTTTTATCTAAATCTAAACGAATTAAAAAATTCATATCTACATCTGTGCGTTTACGTATTGGTTGTGCCAATTTACCAATAGCTAATAATTCTCCTGCATCATTATATAAACCTATTGATGTCACGTATGGATTAAACGTGCTACCGGAAACAAAAGATCTATATGTTGCATCATCATCAGCAGTTAATGTTACATTAGTAGACATATTGAAATCTCCGGCATCTAATCTAGCAATTACCGACAATTCATGAATTGTTACTGAACTTCTATATGATGCTGTAAACGGGGTTTTTATCATATCATTAACTCGATAATCTGCAGAAGAAAAAACAATAAGACCTTGTTTAGAAAAAACATTACCTACATATTGCGTTTGTAATGCAGTTCCACCTTCTGTTCGATCGGATAACGCACTTATCTGCGATGCGGATAATGACTTATTAAAGATTCTAATTTCATCTAAATATCCTTGTAGATTTGAACTATTGGTGCTAAAACCGCCTACTTTTAATGTATCTAAATTATCAATACGAGCTGATGCAGAAAACGGAGACGTAGCAATTACAAATAATGGTGATGTTGCAGATGAATGCAATGTTCCGTTAATATACATCTGCATTAAACTACCAGATTTTTGACAAACTACATGATTCCATGAAGATGAAACTTGTGCAGATGATGTAATAATTGTTTTAAATGAATTACTACCTGCAGAACTAAATATTAATTGATTACTACCACTTAATTCAATTCTAAACGGATATGTTGGCGATATGTTTGTATCAGCTTTTGTTATAACCAATTGATTACTAGTTGTAGTATTTCCACCGCTAATAAAAAATGAAACTGCATAATCATGATTTCGATCATATAAACCTGATATAGTTGTGTCAATATAACTAGATCCAGAAAACTTTGCAGCTAATCCTAAAGAACGTTGTTGCCCCGTTGTTGTTTTAATGCCTGGTACATATGTTATATTATTTGATATATATGATGTTCTACTAGTATCAAAATATTCATTAAATCCTTCATATAATTTCACATCAGAAACAATTGACGCAGAATTATATGATGTATCATAAATATTTCCATATCGATCACTAGCATATGATCCAGAAACTGACGATGTAAATGAAAACGATGCTGGTTTAATTCCTTCTCCTATTCTAATTTGCGGAAAAGAAAAAATTGATGCAGTTTGAAATAATGATTTTTTTGTTTTAGTTAAATCAGTCGGCCCATATGTTTTAAACGGTTCTGATTTGTTTTTATAAAATAAATGATTTATAGAAAAATATGTAACACTTTGCAGACTACCATCAATATTTGCAGCATCATTATATACTAATTCAGTCTCTAAAGCCGGCAATACATTTATGTCAGAATAAATACCTTGCAAAGGTAAGACGCTAGAAGTAATACTTCCGGAATAGATAGTCCATTTTTTATACGACTGAAACGCATTAACCGTTACATCAGAAGAATCAATCTTTTTAAAAACTGTTGGATAAACACCAACATATGAATCTTCTTGTATATCTGTTTTTATTTGTGTCATTATAGTAAAAACCCTGCTACATTTAATATAAATATAACAGGGCTTAAATCAGTGTTGATTTATTAGAAATCTAACTTAACTCGTATAAGAGCTTCTCGTTGAAATGATTTTAATAATGGTTTTGAAAGTTTTGCTACTGCTAACAATTCTTGATTATCATTGTATAATCCTACCGTAGTAATATATGTTTTAGGATCACCAATAAATGTTGATTGTGCTATTTGACCAACACTTCCACTTACATATGATGGATTATTAGAAAAATTATATTCAGCATTTTTAATTCTTACAAAATAATGCGTACTTGTAACTTTTTCAGAATTACGAGCTAAGAATCCGTACGGATCAGATGTAGCTGGATCAGTAAACGCAGCAGATCCAGAAATAGAATGGAAAAGTACAAAATGATTATTACCTTCAGAACTAGATGAAACATTTGTTGCAAATCCTAATTTTTGATCAAGCATTTTGCCGTCTAAAATTAAAGTACCATAATCCGGATATGCTAATCCGTAATATACTGGTGCGGTAGAATTATAAACGCCTGAGTTAATAGAACCGGAAACAATATTATAAACTTTTCCTGATTGTCCAACTGTTGCAGATGAAATAGATGAATCATCAATCAATTGTATGATTGCACCTGAGCCTGTCACAACAGAACCCGTTGCATTTGTTGCTCTGGATGCAATCGGTTTTAATGGAATTTCCCAATTTCCTGGATCTAAACGTTCTTTCATTCTGTTACGTTTAAAATTTAAAACATAAACATAATCCGTACTACCAGATCCTGCAGTTGTAAATCTTGTATCAGTTGGGGCTAATAATAATTGTCGATATTGCGAATAAACTGCTTTACTTGGAGAATCATTAAGTTGTCCTTGTGAATCAGAACCACTACCTAAAGCATGACCAAATGCTAAAGCAAATTGCACAGCTGCGCCATCGGCGCTAGGTGTATCTTGATAAACATCTACATAATATCTACGTTGTGATGTAGTTTGTCCTGAGGCAGTATAATAAGTAGTTAAACTTGCTAAATTATCACTCCACAATCCGGCAGTAACAACTTCTGTTTGATTTGCAACAATATCATTAACTGCATCAAATTTAGTATATGTTCTACCATTGCGAGCCAATATTTGTGCTTGATTCTGTTCAGCTACAATTTGATTTGCAAGTTGTTGTGCTAATAATCGTACTTGTTCATTTACTCCATTATTAGCAGTTGTTAATGCTTGATTTTCATTTTGTAATTGCTGGATCGCTTGTTGTGCTCTTAGATTCTCCAATCCTCGCGGCACTCCGCCAATTCTAGGTTGTTGTTTTAATTGTGCAATGAATTCATTCATTTTCATAATATTTTCCATTTTATAATGTTGCAGTAGTTGCTTGTTTAACTGTTAAATTAATAGTAACACTACCGCCTGTTTCATTTGCAATTACTGTAATAGTTGCAGTTTTATCTTCAATTAATTGCGTTTTAGCAACAATGCGGAATTCAAATCCAGCAACTGCTACACTTTGTGCATCTTCATTATCTCCAATAAAACGAGGAGTAGTTGGAAGTACTGAATTTTGTAATGCTCTAGTTACTTGAATATCAGCCACGGTAGAATCTGACAATATTGCCGTATAACCCAACGTTGCATTACCTCCTTTAAAGTTACTAGTATTTGGTGCAATAATTGTTGAATCGCCAGGTGCAGCCAATGTAATAGAAGTATTTCCTACAGTAACAATTGGAATATTTGTTGTTTGTTTAGGCAACGTAATTAATTTATATTTAAGAGCCTGAGTTTCATCAGGAACTGCTTCAACAATAGGCATATTTTCTATAATAGTACCATAATATGCCGTTCCGAGAGGATGATCTGGATTCCATAATGAATAATCGATTTCATCATCTCCTACTGCAAATTGTGTAATATTGAAAGAATTTCCGCCTTTAGCTAAAAGTTCTCGACCTTTTAATGTTAAAATTGCGTCGACTGTAACGCTAGAATTATCTAAATATCCCATATGTTTTTACCTTATTTAATATAAATATACAATCTATAAATTTCTATACTAAAACAAAACTACCTTGTTGTCCATTATTTTGATATATCAATTGATTTGGATTTGATTCGCGCCATTCTACTGCAGGGCCTCCGTCGACTGTTTGAGTTGAGTTTATATTAAATGCAGGCGAAGTAAGTTTAGCACCAGAATATCGCTGATTATTTATACCCGTTGGTAAATAATCTTGAAATTCAACTAAACTTCCAGTAAATCGTTTTGGTACATTTAATCCATAAACGCTAGTACCATATATACCAATACCATATGCACCAATAATACCAGATGATGTTATAGGCGTTGCATTGGTTAATTTAAATTCAGAATATCTACTAGTTATATAAACAGGTTGAATTGCATCACTTAACCAATATGGTGTCGATGCAGTTATATATACACTTGCAGATCGAATTAAGTATTGATTTGAATATAACATTCCATCATATTTTTCTGAAGTAGATGCAGTTAAATACATTTGATATTGATCATCATCGATTGCAGATAATGAAACAATATTTGCATTAGTTTCACCAACATACTGTATATAATCTCCTGATGCTGTTGGAACATTATCAATTATTATTGAATTATATGATTGATCGAGTCTTTGAATTTTAGGAAGAATTGTATCTTTACTTCGTTCAAATAGATTTGGTTGTATTAATATACCCGTTATTTTATCAACACGAGCTGGCAATAGTTGTTCAAGCTGTCGAAAGAATGATAAATCAAACAACGTAAACATAGAAATGTATGCATTAATATCATTTCTATTTTGATATTTTTTCCAATAGCTTTGAGCTGCTTGAATTAACTTTGGGTATGCCTTAGAATCAGTTTCTCCCGGATCGCCAATATATTGATCTAATTCAACAAATCCATATTGTGCAATGATATCTTCATCAACCATTGTTTGTGGAGAAAAATATACTCCTAATTTTTTGCTATCTAATGGTGCATTATCATATTGACTTCGTTCCGCTCTCGTTTTAACATCTAAAGAACCGATCAATTGATTAGATTCAATACGTATTTTATTATCATCATATGTTCCCGCACCTAAAGACGGAGCATCATAGTAATATGTTTCTTCATATGAATCATATGGTGTATTTACAGTCCAACTTGCAAATGAGGCAGAAATAGTAGATGCTTTCGGCTGTATACCAGATAAACTACTAGTTAAAGAATGATTTATTTTTTGCGTTAACGGTAATCTAAAAACTAGTTCTTCATATGCATCGGTATTAGCATTATATGCTCCCGGTGCTTTAACATGATTATCAAATGCCATTATATTCAATGAAGATGACCACAGTCTCAATTCTTGCAATTGTCCAACAAATCTACTAGCACCAGACGATGTTCCGCCTAAAGTTAATGTTCCAGACCCAGCAAATGATGCTGTAGCTGAAGCAGAAACTGCTGCAACAATTTTACCATACTTAGATTTTTTAGTGATTAAATCTAGATTAGTACCATTTGTTTTTAACACAGTCATCAACCATTCATCATTGTATAATTCAATTAGTCCGGAACTAGTTCCGTTAATTTTCATTACACCTTTATTGCCGCTATTAAACTCCATTGTTACCGCATTAGCGCCTATATTAAACAGGTTCATAGTTGTTGGTATCAAAGGATTAGTGACTATATTATCTGGTCTAAAACGAAGTTCAACCGCGTTAATTGATTGCGAATAATTAACTGTTACCGTTCCTGCAGCACTACCACTAACATCTAGAGCATAATCAAAATTATATTTTTCATATACTGGAGCTCTATCAATTCTAGGACCACCATATTCATTAATACTAATTAAAGACTGAGGAATTCCATAACAAGCTAATAATGCTTGAATACTACGTTTAGTTCCTTTAGATTTTAATAAAAATGGAAGATTATTAACAATCCTACGCCATATAGCGTATGTCATATTCTGGCCAGAAACAGATGGATCGCCAACCGTATTTGATCCAGTTAACGGAATTCCAGCTTCAGATGTTCCTAAAACATATTGCCATAATTCTTGTGATTGATTTCCATTAGTTAAATTCCATCCAAATTGTTTTGCAACTGAATATAATAATTCGTTAGGCATACCCAATTTAGGATTTTCTTCTCGTTTATTAACTAATGATATATTACGGATATATGTATGTAATATATCAAAATGTTGACCTAACATATGGGTAAATGTAATCAAATCAACATTTGCCGAATCATTTCGTATAAATTCTGGTATAGTATAATATAAAGAATTTATGTTTTCAACATCATAAAATGAAGCCGAATTATATAATCCGTTATACCAATTATTAAACATGCTACTAGTAGTTGAAGCTAACACATATGGCCTTGTTGCATTTAATTTTGGTACTGGTGCAACATAACTGCCGGTTAATCTACTAACATTAACAACTTCTAATGGCAATGTATGCGTAGTTAATTTTGATGATGATTCATAATATAGAAATTTTTCAAAATCATCAAAACCACTAATTAACGAAGTTTTTAAATCAAAAAATTCTTGTGAATTAGTAGTAGCAACGCTACCAGATAATGATGCTACTGCTGAACTTTGACTAGTATATTGTTCTAATAACTGTAATTTATATTTGAAATTTTCTAAACGCTCCGTTGCAGAGCTATAAAAAACAAAGTTATTGAAGTCTGAATAATCAATATTTAATTTAACTCCAGATAAGCTTCCAGAAAAATATGCATCTACAATTTGTTGTGATGTTTGAACTGATGAACCCAATATATCTGTCCAAGTTCTATAATCAGTTCCCGCTGAAGTTTGTTGTGGAGAAAATGCTTGCCAATTTGGTCCAGCTAAAGAATTAAATTGTTTTTTATTAACTTTAGGTTGAATTGCAACTCGGTCAATATATGTAGGTTTTTGTTCTTCTACTATCCAACATTTAAAATCTACTGCAATATCTTGCGATAATGGTTCTTGAAGTTTAACGTATAGATATTCTCCAATTACTACACTATTAACAAACAATACACAGTTATTTCTACTAAAATTTAATAGATATGGTTTATAATACTGTTGTGCCGTTTGATTTACGGTTTGAATATAATTGGTAATTTGCTGTAAAAATTCTGGGTCGGTATCATCGATTGCACGAAGCCGTATCTCGGTACGATCTGGAGATATTTCATCTATTCGTAGATGTTGTCGCTCATAACTACCAATTAAATTTTTAAAGAAATTAAATGCAATACGGAAATTGCCTGCCGTTAATTTTAATTTTTCAAACTCAGAATATAAATCAATACCAATTGCAGTATTAATTGGTATTATTGCATTAGTAGCTTTGTCTTTAAATTCAGGTATTTTTGTTTGAAATTGAATTTTATGATTTCCCGTTAACCAAGTATCATTAGAATATACATGAAACTCAATTCGATTATCATTGGACACATTAATAATATCCGTATTTAGATATACTGGCTCTACAAGATCATATGATGCAAATTCAGATTTAGTTCGAGCAATACGTTCACCAGAAACGGATTGCGTTGCTGATTTTATTTGATCGATATTTTTATACTGATTAAGCATTTATCTCCTGATTCCAAAGATCTACATTTTTACTTGCATCTGTTATCACCCAATATGATTGCAATGCATTTATTGTGTGAAATTCTGTTGCATTATTTTGTCCAGCTTTTGCTCCGATGCCAAATCTATCTCCAATTTCAAATTCTGAATTAGGAATAACAATGTCAACTTCTAAATTTTGAACTTCATATTGATTTATAGATCCTGGAATGTTTGGCCTAAATTCCGATGTATTTTCAAATGTACGATAATCTCTATCTAAGCCTTGTTCGCTCGTTTTAATTATAGAAAAAAAGGCAGTGCCATATGGTGTTACATTTAAAAAGCCGCCTGGCTCATCATAGCGATGTTGCAACTTGATTCTAAATCGAAGATCAACCCCGGAATTTTTAATATCTTTTGATATAGTATATGTATTTGTTGATTGTTGCGATAGACCCTCTTGTACCTCATCCATCAAAATACCAGAATAATCTGGGGTTGCTAAAATTGGTCTGTTTTCGCTTGGACGATATCTTGCAAACACTGGATCTGGTAATTGCAAATCTACATTTAAATCTAAATCAATTGACGCATCATCAAATTCAATACTGACAGGGAAACTATAGTAATTAAACTGCGTATCTAAAACTCGTAACATTGATTTTGTTGTTATTTTAGTAGTCATTGGTTCGATAATTAATAACGGATTTGTTGTAACGTTTTCTTCTAATGAAATATTTCCATTTGCATCACGTGGCACAACTGATTGATTATTTGATATACGAGTTAAACCATCACGTTGATATTCCGTTTGACGTTTAGCCGCAAATGCATCTAATTTTGATAACGCAGATGTATTTAACTTAGGTATATTCATTATCTAATCACTTTGAAATATATTTGATCATCTATATATTGTTCTGTAAATCCGTCTACTAATTTTAAATTTATTCGATAATAACGCTCCGGCATTAAACCGTTCATATCCATGTAAATAAAATTACTAGTACTATCACAACTTACTTTAGTATAAATATCATCGTAAGGAATTATGACTTCATCTGTAGCTGCATCAGAAACTGAATAATATGATGATGTTGGCAGAAATTTTACGGTTTGAATTGGAAATAAATTTGTTGCAGATTTTTGCGGATATTTATCTCGTGCGTAAATTCGTATTTTTGAAATTTCCGTATCTTTATAAGTTGGTTTAATCTTTGTATATATCTCATATGAGTCTAAATTAATAGATGTTAATGATCCAGTTGTAAACGTAGTATTATTAAAATACATTGTTAGTTTAGGCACGTAAATCGTATGAGTTTCTCTACTAAAAAATCTTACATATCCAGCAACATTATTATTTGCTTCATCTGCATCTGAAAATTGAAGCAAAAATCCGTAATTAGGAATTGATATTCCATTACTACCGCTTAACCAAATTTTAACTGCATCGGTTACATCAAGATTTAAATCACTTGTACGATAAGAAAATGATTCAGATGCAATTAATGATAGTGTATTTCCTGAGCCAGAATAATACAAATAATTTCCTCCTGCTCCCGATCCAGAAATATACAAACTACTAGAATTTACATTAACGTATTGACTACCCGATATCCATGTAGATCCAGATGCTGATCCAGACCACGTTGCACCATCAATATTTAGTGCAGCTAAATATCCTGTACCATTAACCCAATCTTGACCCAACATTTTTGCATTAATAATATAATCTGATGGCAAATTTTTTGCATGAGATGTATATAGATTTAATATGAATTTACAATCATTAACCGTTTTAGAATATTTTGATAATGATGCTGAAATTTCAGTCATATCAAATTTGACAATACTTCTAGATTTTAATAACGTATCGCCTTGTGCATCTAAACGTTTTCCTACTTCTAGTATTTCATCTAGTCCTGTATTATAATTTGCATACCGTTCGTACAACGTTGTGTCTTTTGATGCATAAAATATTCTAAACATTTTAATCCTTAATAATTAACTACTCGGCCACGTATATCTTGATTAGGAAATTTAACTTCAAATATACTAGGATCCAATGATGGATAAATTATTCCATTCTTTGTAGCTGATGCTAAATCATATACATTGCCAGAATAATTTAAATCAGAATCATATAAATTTTTAAATGAAACATTAACTACCGATTGAACACCTTTAACATTTCCTAATAAATTTGTAACATCTGATTTTATAATAGGTTGATTTATTTGCCAACGATCGATATTAAAATATGCTCGAAGATCATTAATACATTTCAATAATACTTCATTGCTATTATAATTTGTTAATACCGATATTTCAAAATCAACACCAACATTAATAATAAATGCATCTTTAAGATTTACTGCATCGGTTAAGATTCGATAATGCCCCAAATACGTTTTTAAATTTTGTTTGATTACTTCATTAACTGCGGTAAGTTGTTTGTCTTTATTATAGCCCAAAATATACATATTCATTGCATATGGATTTGGAATTCTATTTTTTTCTAAATCTTGTTGAGAAATTTGATCATCGGGAACTATATATGCCTTAGCAACACTTCCAAACTTTGCTGGCATTGAATATGTTCGAATTATATAATCTTCTCTAGTTACTAAACGATTCTGTGTAGCAAAATTAGCTAATGCGTTATTTTTAATATCATCTAACGTGTCTGCAGTTTTTGCACCAGCACCCGGATTTACATTTGTTACAGCTAATGATGATTTTATAAGATTTACAATGTTTATGTTGTTTGTAGAATTAATATCCTCAACATAATCTATACCAATAATATTGGTCAATGTATTTGCATCTACATTATCTTCAATTCCATTACCAACCGTATATGTAATTGTTAGTGTAGTATTAGATGGGGCTTGTCCATATGTTCGTGTATATAAAAAGTTAGATGGGTCAATATCTACATTAACACCTCTTCGAATAGCAGTTAAGCCATTTCCAACATTATTCGGATTTGGTATAATCTCCTCATCATTATTATCAGAAACCCCAGCACCAAATTGAATTTCTAATTTATTATCTCCGCGCAATCTACTAACAAATCGTTTTGCAGTTTTCTTTAGTTTTAATAAACTAGGAGACGATGAACGATATGGAGCAAAGTCTGGATCATTTTCCAATAAATTCGGAACTTCTTCAAATATTGTATCTTGTGCTAAGTACGGAACTTCATACCAGCTATCACCATCCGATTCAGTAATTGAAATTATTTCGATAACATTTAAATCAGACAATACCACTTTATCATATGGTTTAGGAACACCAAATGTAAAATTGGTCGTTTTAATTTCTCCCGAAACGGCAGGAACTTGTTTTTTTAACAAATAATATGTTGGTAATTTTGTAGTATTATTACTTTCATATATGGTTACTTCAGTTGGATCATATGATGATGAAAATCTAAATTCTACCGATTCTAAAGTTCTAAATACCGAATTCGATGTTGCATGTTTAACTCGCATTCCCGGCTTAATTGACAATGCATAGTTAAAATCTGGTTGTACAGCAGAGCCTGTTCCTATTGCGGGAACCAATTGATATACATCTAATATTACATGTGCAGGAACTGAATTTTTTGGTTGATATCCCAATGTTTTTGCAATATCATATATATTACCTCGTTCTGTCGCATATTGCAACATTGATTCTTTTAAATTGTTATCGGTATAATATGAAAGAACATCGCCTACATATGACGCCATATTAATAAACAATGTTCCTGGCGACGATTCATTGAAGTTAGTATATGTAGTAGGAAAGTATTGTTTAGCAAAATCAATTAAATTTTGCCGAAATTGTCCAAAATCTTTTCCTAAATATGAAACATCTTTATTATTTTCCATTTATTGTCCTACTTAATATACGTTAGTTGCCACCAACTATTTGATTGTTTTGAATAATTACAGTACCGGTATTAGTTGCTGATATAACTAGTTCTGCAGCAACTTCTACAACATTAACATTGAATTGAATTTTTACTACAATATCATATGTTAGTTGCGGATCATCTTCAGGTGTAGTGACATCAATTGATGTAATTTCTATTAATCCAACTCCAAAATATGTACTTACTGCACTACGTATTTCTTCATCGATATCTTGTTTAAGGAATGAATTATTTGGTTCAAACAATATACGTAACAAATTAGTTCCAAAACTAGGATTACCAACAATTTCACCTGGCATTGTTAGTAATAAAAATTTAAAGTCGCTAATTGTTTGATCTAAAGTTTTATATGTAGAAGTAAATATATTTTGCGTAGAAATGCCCAAACCATATGGCGTATTCTCATTGACGTTTGCGGGATTAACTACTAAATATGGCACGTTACATTCCTTTCTTTTTATTAATTGCTTTCATCAATGCAGAATAATCTCGCGTCATTGCTTGTTGAACTTCTTGAGGTACATCGAATACTTTACCCGTTTCTGGGTCTTCCATTATTTTTGGAGCAGCTGGTGCTATACCAATAGCTTCTTTCATGTTTTGTCGCATTGCACCAAAATTAACAGCATCTCTAGATGTCATTCTAATTTCTTCCATACCTTCGTTCATCATATCTTTAAAGCTATTCATTGCTATTGGTTGTGGTTCCGATAACGAATCAGTTTCATTTAAAATAGATGCCCATTTATTATCAGTGAATTGAACTTTTGGTTTTCTTCCTGATTCATTAACCATCTTTGGTTCAACATGAATTACTTTGTTTGGATCTACTTTAACTTGTTTTTTTGGCTGTGTCATTTCTGTAATCGTAGATTGTAATCCTTCACGAAGAATGTCAGTTAATTCTTCTTTTATAACTTCGCGTACAGCGATTTTAAGTGCTTTTATTAATGTTTTTGAATCCATATGAATACTTTTATATAAATATTAGGTTTAATAATTTATGCCCATTGGCCATTCAGTATCTGATAGTTTCGGTCCGTAAAATATTAAATTTTCTGTGTCAATATAATAATCACCCAATTTACCAATATCTGACGTCGGTCTTCCGGTTTGTTGAAATACTGTGCTCGGAGCTTCTCGTAAATTAGACAATACATCCAATTGACGTGTAATTAACGTTTGAATTGTAGTAGCCCTATCAAGTAAATCTTGTTCCGATACGTTGATGTCTCGATAAAAGTCTGATGGAAATAGATCATTATATGTATTTATGTCGACTGGGCCATCATCAATTGAAGGCATTGTAATAACAGGAACATCGCCATTACATGCACTACTTAATTTTTGCAATGCTTCTTGAATTGGCGGCATTACTACCGGTGGCAATTTATTAATTAATGTTGGCGGATATGTTGCCAATTGCTCAATACATGTTAATGCATTAGCAATAGTTGCATCCTGAATAGCTTGTAATTGTTGCGCAATAAACAATGGAGCTGTTACTGGATTCGACAATTGTGCAGCTGTAATTGCAGTCTTTATGCTTTGAGCAACATTGATTACAGTTTTTGTTGTATTAACTACTTGTTGTACTTTTGGTAACGTTTGTTGCACTCGTGCAATTTGTTGTTGAATAGATTCTAAATCGCGTTTAAGTTTTTTGATTCTAGGATCATCACACTTACATTTTACTGGAATTTGAATTGAATCTTGTACTACTTTTAAGGATTGATCAATCAATTTATCCGCTTCTTTTAACCCCAATTGAACTAGTAGATTAGTTAATTTGCCAGCTAATTTAGGTATTTCATCTAATGGTGGTACTATTGCCATGTTTTACTTTTATTTTCTAGGATTAAATTCCATTCGATATTTTGAACTTACTAAATCATCTAATTTTTTACGGGCAGAGCTTAACTGAGTTTGTGATAAAAATCCTCCAGTTAATTCACCACATTGTATAGGAACAAATTGTAGATGATCTAATATTTTTCCTAATACATCTAACAATACATCTCCATGAACCAATGGTTGACTTGCTTTTTCACCACCTATATAGATGTTATTTGGCGTATTTAATACGATGCCCAATTCGGAATCGATAACAGCTATGTCGCGTTTAGCTCGAAGTATGATTCGATCTGCAATACCTATAAATTGCGAACCATCAAATGAATTGTGTATTGTTAATGGTTTTGTAATTTTTAAATTATTTAACTGTTGGGTACTAGTTAAATATAATGATGATGCATCTTGTTCTACATCTTCTACTACAAATTCTTTTTTAGTTAAATTTTTTCGTCCATTAGATAAAACAATAATTGGATCTCCCGATTTATTGCTTGACCACGGAGCTGATTTATAATAATGTCCTGCAGGTGATGATGCAATGCTACTACCCAATCGAATACTATTACTCCAACGGCCTTCTAGCAACGTATCACCCTCATATGGTTGTAATGGGGATATTACGCGTTGTTCAAACGTTTTGCCGGGTTTAATATTTTGAATTTCTTGTTGAGAACTATTTGACGATATTCCTGGCAACATGTTTTCATTGATAGATGATTGAACTGATATCGTAGTTAAATAATACCAAGTCTCTCGCCATTGTGTGGTTGTAGTTAATTCATTGAATGTTTTATATACTAATACAAATTCACCAATTAATGGAATTTGTTTGTTAGAAATATTACCTGGTTTTGCTAGTATTATACGAGTATTAAAATAATCGCCACACGTTCTAATTTTAATAGCAAACAATGAATTCGTATTTCCTACAGATGATTTATCCGGGGCTTCATATCTATAGGTATAATCATAATCAATTACTTCGCCTACATCCCATTCTAATTTACGTTCGTTAGACTTCATGTAGTACCTTGAATTTTATTTTTTGTTGCATCAATGGTTTGTTTTAATGCAGCCGTTTCTTGTTCGATGTTATCTAATTCATCAGATAATTCAGATGATAATGTTTGTTCAGCAACACGTAATAACTGTTGTTTTTCTTCATCACTTAATAATCCATCTGCACCTGATATTGTTTGTTTGGTTGAAATATAACGTTGAACGATTGCAGTTAGTTTAACTAAATGATCATCATTTTTAACTGCAACATCTAGGTATTCTTTAATTAACGGAACAATGATTGTAGCATCTGATGCATTTTTTATTAATGGTTGCAACTGTGCAATCAATTGATTTATTTGTCTATCTTTCTTCTTTGAATTGTGATATACATCGGACATTAAATCGGCAAAAGTAGTACCTTTGAATAATTCATCATTCTTGTCCATATCTAAAACCCTTTAAAATAAATATCAAAAAGGCAATTTTATGAAATCTGTTTGTTCGTATTCTCGAAATTTTTCTTCATAGATTGTTTTCAACGTTTTAATAACACGCGTAATATTAGTTGTTTCCAATCCGGTTCGTTCTCGTATGTAGATGTATAATGCTTTCTTATTGAAATTTTCAATATTTTCTCTAGTTTCAAATATATGTAATACTGAATCTGCTACATGTATATCAATTGAATTAGAAAAAATGTAGTTTAAATTTTCATAACAATGATTGATATAAGCATCCATGAATTCCTGCAATGTTTCTTGCATTTCTTCATTATGCATTTCAGTAATTACATTTCGCTGTTCATCAATATCTAATTCTAATGCATCATTTTTTAATTTGCTATATGCTTTTTGATTTTCTGCAATTAAATAATTAAATGATGTTCTAGTATAATATGAATATGCTTTGCCTGCTGCCGGATTAAATTTATCTAATCGTGCGGTAAGGTATGTAACTAAATCGGTTTGTAAATCTAAAAACGTTGAATCAATGTAATCTGGTTTTACTTTGTTTATGATATTTTCTGTAAGTTTCATAAACGCCGGATATATAAATCGTCTGTAAATTTTTTCTCTTTTAGCAATATCTTCGCTTTTATTATATGCAGAAATTGCTAAATCTGTTATCTTTGTAAAATACGTTTTACTTTTCTTGGCTCGTCCCATCAAATTCGTCTTTAAGTGTTTCAATTACTTCTTTCAGCATATCAAATGTAGTACCAACTTCATCTTCTGCAGCAAATGCACCTCGAAGATCAACTCGATTCATAACTTCATATGCAGATACTATTTTTGAATACATGTATTGATTGGTTAATTCCAATGCTTCAATATATTCATTTACATCATCGCCTTGATCTTGTATATCAGCAACTGCACCAGCAAGATACCATACTCGATATCCTAAGTATGTGCTAATTCCTAGAAGCAATATCGTTGTTATGATTAAAAATATCATATTATTCCTCGTTAAATGCTTTGAAAATATCCGTTAATGCTTGTTCAACGGCAGGATTATTTTCGGTTAAATTTTTCAATCCGTTTGATTTTTGTACTCTACTTTTTTCTGAAACTGGTTTAGGTGTTTCTTTGTCTTTATTTCTCCATCGCTCAAATTCAATTTGTGCTGCCATATGATCTGCATGATGCAAAATGATAGGTAGATTTGTTTTTAATTTGGCTTGTGCTGAGCGAGCAACAAAATATGGTTTATTTGCTTCATCATACATACCATCATGAATTTTAATTGCTTGATATTCCGTCCAAGACATTTTAACATCATATTCTTGTAGCAACCAAATTGAAAGATCCGGTACCATAGTAAACGGAATGTTTTCATTGTGACGATACATTTTGTTTTGATTTTTTCTATGCCAATCCGATGTTTCTACCTGATAAACTTCATTACCCTCACCTGGAAATCCCACTTTACCTAAATCATGATGCATTGCGGCAAACATTAATTCCTCTTCGGTATAACCAGACATATCTGCTCCACTGACCGTCCATGTATTATGTAAGGTTAATGCACAATCCATAACGCGAAGAACATGGTCGACATAACCTCCGGCAAATGCATTGTGAAAGTGTGCAATACTAGATGCTGGCATCATTACTATTCGATCTTCAAACTCATCATACATTCGATTTAATGCATCTTTACGTGTAGGAAAGAATTGATTAACTAATCCTCGATAACGTTCCCAGTTTGATTTGATTTTTTCTGCTTGTAACATAACTTATTATATTGATTTATTTTCGTATTTCCAATCGTTGTCCATTGACAAGTTTCGATACACATTTATAACATGTAATTGCTTCTGCTTTTTCATCAACTCGTTGACAAATTTCTTCACAATACTTACATTGTAATTTTTTAAATCCTTTCGGTGCAGGACTACTTTTTGTACTTCTTTTCACGTTCTATTCTAAATTTATTTCGGTATGATAATATATCTGATTTTGGATTAGTAGGAATTTTATCTTCTTTAATTACTCTATCCGGAGGTGGCGGAGGAGGAACATTGGTTGTTAATGGATCAGGAGTTGCATCGGTATTGAAATCAGTATGTGACTCGTCTTCTAAACCATCCATTAATGTAACATCCCAGTCACTGATGTCATCGTTTGCGTTTAACAAGGCTTTATTTGCTGAAATGAGCAATATGATTGCTAAAGGATCAAACACCATTATAAGCATTAAAATCAGCCAATTAACTACGGTATCCATGCTCTTGTTAGTAATAGTTGCAATATATTTTAATGGACCTACTTCTGCTGCAACGGTAGATGTTGTTTGCAAATTAGTAATTTTAAGATCCATTGCTGATACCGAATCCGTCATTGCTAATTCTCGTTGCATTAGTTGTTGATTTCGTTGTACGGCAATATCTAACTGTTTTTCATATGCCTTTCTATTACTAGCATCCGTTTTAATAACTTGATTGCCATTTCGATCTGTATATTGAATACGATTATTAGATAATGCATTTGTTAGATTTTCTATGTTTGCATCAACCGTTTGTTTTTCTTTGGTTACTTGATCCAGCTGGGTTTGAAATCTATCACGCTTAGTTTTAACATTGTCGATTATTAATTCAGAATTTTGTAAACGATATGATGTGTCTTGATATGATGATGCTAAAAACCCATAGATGCCTAATGACGTAATTGCCATCAATATAACAACCGCTGTAGTCAAATAAATTTTCATTAATCTGGAAATCGTATTCCAATAACGATGCAAGTATGATGCTGTTATAAGTTTTGAAAGTTCTAAAGTTGATGCCAAAATAATTACGGCAGTTGCTTGTGATGCAAACAATTTACTCAATCCGAATACGCTGTAATATGCAGCACTTGCAGCTAAACTAAATGCAGCTGCTAATACAATGTACGGAAATCGTTTTGCCATTATCCTCGTTCAATATAATATTTTGCTGATTCTAATTTTTTTAATGCACGTGCTAAATTGTCAAGCATTGATGGCTTATCAATCTTTCCTTCTTCCAACGCTTTACCAGTAACGCGAATAATATTGTGAGCATCAACAATATCATCCGTAATTTTTTCTCTAAATTTATAATCTACTTTCATAAATAACCTTTTTATATTATTATTAATATTATATATAATAAATATATTAGTCTAAAATTAATTGTGTGTTTTGACAACATTCAACATTTAAAGCAATCAATGATTGTTCTTTAGCCTTAGCCTCAACCATAACATCAAGATCGGCAACACCATATGTAGCAGGAAGCCGTGTAATGTAGTCAGCATGAGCCTGCTCCTTGATCTTGGTAAACTCCTTGTATTGTTTGTGGAAGGTAGGCCATTTGGGCAAGTCGGCAATGTCAATGTTATGATGTGCAAACATACGCTCGATAAGAATCTGTGCTTCGCGTCGACGAGACTCGCTGTAATGGGTACATTGCGTAACACCATGACGCTGCCAAGTTTCGCGAGCCATGAAGAATGCTTCTTGTTCGGATATGTCACCAGTATTGAATGTGTGATGCCAATAGTCAAACGTAATAGGTATAGCAATTTCGGTATGCAACATGGAATATAATTCGCGCACCGAATACATGGAGGCCTTGTCATCATTCTCAATAACTAAACGTGCCTTGCAAGAATCTGAAAGGCGATCATAGTTATGCAACCACCGTGCAATGGTGCCGGGTTTGTCGTTGTAGGTAGCACCAACGTGAATATTGATCTTGTTCTCAAAGCTAGGAGCAAAACCCATCATATCAAAGAGCTCAGAATGTCGTTCAAGACCAATGATAGAATTATCAACAACTACAGCATCGGGACTGCCAAGGATATGAAATGGACCAGGATGCGTTGTGATGCGATGGCCATGCGCACGAGCATAATCACCTGCGGCACGTAGATGCCGTGCAATAAGATCAATGTCAGGCAAATCTGCAAGCTCGTAATGATTCCAACGAGGAAAGAGCTCAGAGCCTAAACGAAACAAACGAATACCGTGTGCTTCATTCCATTGCAGAATAGTAAGTAAATCGCGGGCATTGGCAAGTGCAATGTCGGATGCTAACTGCAAACCACCCAATTTAAATTTGCGATCAATCATGGCACGACCGGTACGAATACCTTGGGCGGATAACTCCATGTTGATACAGGCATAACCAAAACGTATCATATATGTTTTATTTTATATTATGTAAAAAGAATGAAAAATCCAAATTACGTTATTTTTTTTTTGCGTAATATTTATATGTAGTAAAAAGGAACACAATGAAAAATATTTTAGCAGAAAACATGTTGCGATTTGGAACAAAAAATATTTCCGAAGCAGATATACGAACAAAATTAACAGAAGCGGCATACACAATAATTCCAGTAACCATAGACATCCCGGCACAAAAAAATGAACAAGGTGTTTTAGTAGCTATTCCAAATGCTTTATTAAAATTTCAAATCATCAACACAAAGGGAACGGAGGGAAGTATGACTGACGGCTTTGAGTCAATTTCGCAAATTCATTGGCCTAACGGTAGTGCAAAAGTAAGCGGCAAACCGACTAAAGATGGTAATGGAAGTATTGTTGGAAGTTTTGCAACAGATGCTGCCGGATTAAAGACATTAACATCATTCGTTGGAAAAAAAGATATGACCGGTACTTTAGGTATGAAAGTAACAATACAGCCACAAAATGAACTTGTTCCTGCACCAGCTACGGTTAGATTCAAAGAGCGACAACAAACCGTAACGCCAACACCCGTAAAGAAAGATTAAAATTATTCACAATAAGTAATGGGGGCAATGCCCCCATTTTTACTAGTTGTTAAATTATAATTTAGTAGATGTAATTGTAAATTTTGTTGGTAATGTTACAATTCGTTCCATTTCATAACCATAGCCATACACAAATATATTTCGATTAACATCGACAACAATTTCGGTATCATCGGCTGCATCATCTAATTTAATAACAATCTGACTGCTATCTTGCAATATATCAACAATTGCAGCACTTCCAACTACTGTATCTTGAAAATATACTTCGCATATACCTTTATCAAAATCAATTACATAATGACAGTCCGTAGTTTCATATGAAACGGAATCTGGTTTTAAAATGGCTTCATTGTTAGACACATCAGAATATTTATAATATTGAATAAATTCTATAATGTGTACATCTACACATTTAGGTAATTCGGATTGTGCAACAACTACATTAGAAATCAATACAAATGCAAACAATAACTTTTTCATGGCTCTTAATTTTTTAACTGGTTAATTATATTACAATAATATAAAAATAAATTTATAAATCCAAATTATGTTATTTTTTTTTAAATGATATTTATTATTGTTAACAAGAACATATATATATAAAACCTATAAAGGAAACAAAAACATGAATTTAGAACGATTATTGGCCGAAAACATGGTTCGGTTTGGAACAAGAAATTTAACTGAAAATCAAATAAAACGACTACTTAAAGAACAAATGTCGGTTAGTGGTACTCCTCCAACTTCACCAGTTCCAATAGTTAACCAATTTGTTAATGCTTCATCAAATTGGGGACCACAATTTACAGCAACATATAATACAGTTAAAGCATTTCTTACTAGAAACCAAGTTCCGTTTGCCGTAGGCATCGATTTAGCAGCAGCATGGTTAACGGTAGCTAGATATCTAGAAGGACTTGATAAATCAAAATTTAAAGCTGCATTTAAATCAATGCAATCATTTGTACAATTTATTGAAAATTTAGGTCCATTAGATGGTAATGCATTTACAGCTGTAGAAATCCAATTGAATGAATCTACAAATGAAAAAGGAAAAGTATTAACTTCAGGAGTTATAACAAAAACAAGCGTTACTGGAAATCAACCAGGCGAATCATCTGACATCAATGACATTGTACAATTTTGTAATGATTATAATTTGCAAATTACTGCTAAAAGCATAACAGATTCCGGCATTAATATTGACGGTACAATAGCAATTGACCCATATACACCAGGCGGCGGATATTCAATTGCATCTGGAGCAAAAGGTGAAATCAAAGGTGGAACTTTCGTACAAGGTATGCCTGGACGCGTTGCTGGTGCTGGTAGCTTAAATTTAGTGAACGATGGAGGATATTTTTATATTTATTCATTAACAAAATATACAGCTGCATCAGCCGGAAGCGCTGGGAAGCAAATAACAACGATTACAGTAACTCCAGGTCCTGTAGTTCCAATTGATGCTACTGATGCATTTGAAAAATTAAAAATTCAGTTATCTCAAGCCGGCACAGAAGATATTAAAACAGCATTAACTGGATTACAATCGATTGGTAAAATAACAAATATACGGATTGAGTCAGCTGCATCATATGATGAAGAGGTAACATTAAATAATGCTGAGTTTGCTAAAAAGGTAGGATTACAACCAAATCAAGTTCCAGCAGACCCAACAAAGGATGCACAAGGAGTTGTAAAAGATCCAATGTCAGGAGGTAATGCATTTTTAGCATATATGCGAGGCGAAGCATTGAAAAATTTAGTAACGCAACTAATTCCGGGAATAACACCTACAGTAACCGCTGAAGTTAAAATTGGCGGCGCTAAAGCTAGATATGCAAAAGTTTTTGTAACGGTTCAAAAACCAGATGGGTCAACGGAAGTTACAACAGATGATCTTAAGACTATTGGTGTTGGAAGTAAAACTGTTAGCGGTGCAGGAACATTTAAAATTTATAAATACGAAGCAACCTTTTAACATAAAATTTATTAAGTAATAGGGTGAAGAAATTCACCCTATTTTACTATCCTTTATATGGAGTTTCTAAATATTTATACGGATCTTTATAAAATCCCAATTGAAAAATACAATATACGTTTTTATAAGTCCCATAGTCTAAAACATTAACTGATATAGCACCAAATTTATTCAGAATTATATTTAAATTAACACCAGACACTTCAATCTTATAATTAGTAGATGCCACAGATATAATTGGAGCTTTTAATGTTTTATGATGCCATTCCGAATGTTTCCATTGTTGAATACACGAATCAACAATCATTTCATATAAAGCTGGAGTAAGTTCTTGACGGATACCACAAACGCCTACGATTAATTCAGTACCTGGCATAATATTAGTCCTATGACCCCACATACCATTAATACATAAATAATCATTTTGTTTTTTTGCCGAAACATAATAATTTTCTTCCCATATAAACGCCGATTCTCCCAATGATTTCCGGTATTCATTAACTTTTAAAAATAATTGTTTAGATAAACATTTATCTTCATAATATGATTGAGGTTTTCCTACAAAAATTTGAGCTGATACGGAAAATGACACAAAACCTAAAATAACCAATAAACGTTTCATAACTTTAATTTTTTAATTAAATTTATAATATAAAATAACATCGTAAAATCCAACCTATTCTTTTAATTATGTTCATATTTATTAATATGATACGATCTATAACATATGACGAAGTATTGCGAGAAGCTTTTTTAGAAAAATTTGTAGAGCAAAAGCAATTACAACTCGAAGCTCCGAAATCAGATATTCCCCCTGCAGGAATGTATAAGTTACCAAATCAACCCAAAGGATCGTATTATGCAGTATATAAAAATAACTGGTACTATTTTTTTCCGGAAAGAATTACGTATGCCGGAGGCGGAGATGTAGACGAACAATTGAGCCATAAAAAAGTAACAGATGCCGCAGAAATAAAAAAATTAAATCGTCGAGCAAAATGGTTTCGAAAATTTTCTGCATCGGAATTACAAGTCCTAGCAAAAATTACTCCAAAAGACAATACATTAACATATATTGATACAGATGGTGTTGAGACTGTCAGAAAAGTTTTAGTTACGCCTGAGATTGTAATCAGCCGAATGGATCCTAAAAAAGCCGCTCAACGAATTTATGATGCTAAGGGTATTATAGATAATGAATCTGAAGCATTGGCCGTAATATCAAATATTACCGACAGTCAAGAATATTGGAGAATCAACAAAGCATTCATGGATAAAGTTGATCCAAAAAAACGAACAATTGTTGAATATTTAAGATCATTTTTATCAACAGCAGATTTATGTAGAGCTGCTTGGCTATTAGAAGGCACATTAAGTAAAGGCGATTATTCCGTATTAAAACAATTGAATACGTACGGCGAAATAAAAAAGGTTGCAACATGGGTGTATCGCAATATGCCGAATTCCATAAAGAATCAATTAAATTTAAAAGAAAAACAACAATTTGATAAAGAATTGCCACAAATGGAAATGACATTTCCGGGCGGTGTAGGAATTCAAATGCCAGCATTTGGTGGTCCTGGACGGGGTACTGGTGCAGTAAATTTAAAAGCTGATTATTATGCAGGTTTAGCACAAAATTTAAAAGGGTGGCATCCGGATGCAGCGCGTATGGTTTGGAATTATTTGCATTCTCCAGCGCTGTATTTAAATGAATTCAAAAATGATTTAAAATCAGTAGACTTTCGAGATTTTATGGCTCAAGTAGGTAGCGTAGCAGGGCAAGCAACATATTGGACTTGGGAAGAGACGGTACAATATTTACGAGGACTTGCTTATTCTCCCGAAGGTATAATTGGTACTGTTGTGTTAGATGTGTTTCCACTTACAAAATGGATTCCTAAAGTAGTATTTGGTATTTTGTTAGCGGATGATATATACAAGATATCGACGGGTACTTCTAACGACGAAACCGTAATGAACATGATATTCGATGCATTGGGCGTATTTCATACAGCCATAATAAGTGCAGTTGGTAAAGTTTTCCGTCCATTGTTGCGAGGTATTATTTCGATAATTGGTCGTGGTTTTAAAATGACAGCGCCTGGTGTTAAATATTTAGTACAATTTATACAACGTGCTTCAAAATCTGTAATTGCAACTTTGGAAAGAATTGGCGGTGGTAAATTATTATCAACAATTGTACAAACGTTTAAAGAAGGATTAACATTAATTAAAAGCACAATAAAAGATATTCCATTTTTAAAAGGTGCAATTACTTATTTAGATAAAGCACTTGCAACCATTGAATTGTATTGGATTGGTATGATTAAACCGTTTTTAGAGACATTGCAAAATGTTATAAAAACAGTAGCACGATGGCCTGGTCAAACAGTTGAATACATCATGGGCAAATTAGGTTATGGTGCAGAGACGTTGCCAGCAAAAGCTGTTAAAGCTGGAGTTCATACAATACCCATTGCATATAGTATAGATTGGGCACTTCGAAGTTATGCTAAATGGAAATCTGAATATGATTTAAAACAATTAAGCGAAAAACAACAACGAGCTTTCTTAAAAGCAAATTCGGAACTATTACAAGAGCATGTTATTGGAGTTCCAAATGTTAAACGTTTAGAATCATGGAAATATGATGAAACTGCAGGAGAATTAAAATCATTTGGCGTTTGGAATAACTATGAAGATCAAATGTCTGATGCATTTGGTAATATTATTCCAATGGAAATGGTATTATATGATACGTTAAAGATTGAAGGCGAATCTGCTACATATATAAAAGTTATGATGCCATTAGATCCAAATTTAAAAACTATTGAAGAAGTATATATAAAAAGATCAGAAATTGATCAAGTTAACACAAAACCATTAAAAGACATCAAATAAAGGAATATCAATGAATTATCAAAAAAAATTAGATTCATTAATTGAACGAGCTTTATCAAATATTGTTCAAAATAAAAAAATTATAATTAGCGAACAAGATCCACCTAGTAAAGGAGGATTTGTATTTACACCGGAGACGCCAGAAACTGTAACGACTACTAACGCTACGGGTAAAACTACAAAACCAAAAACTGTTAAGAAAGTAGTAAAAAAAGATGCAGAGAAACCAAAACCATCAACAACAAATGTAACAGATTCATCTACTACATGGCAGCCTCCGGCAAAAGATTCAACTGCTTACCAAAAAGCATTAGAACAAAAAGTTCAAAAATATTATGATAAAGATAATCCGGAACATGATGATGCATGGAATGGTGTCATGGTATATGGTGCATTGATAGGTTTAGGTGCATTTTTACTTGGAAAAGGTTATGTTAAATATAAAGCCGTAACAGACCCAGAATGGGCACAAACATCAGGATTCTATAGAAATATGTATGGTCAACCTTTTTGGCCTGGTTGGATTCGTTGGTTTGGCGGGCAACAATTAAGAGATATTCAAGATTTAAAAAAATTCTTAAATTTAGAACGCGAACGAGGAAATATTACTTTAACAGAATATGATAATTTCATTCGCGCATTAAATAAATCCGATCGATATATTAAGCGAGCTAAGACTTTTAATCGAGAGCTAAAAGATGTTAAGGCTGGCGTAATGACCATGGAAGAACTTATAGAAAGATTGCCAAGAGCATATCAAGAAAATGAAGCATTTACATCAGCTTTATTAAAATATGATGATGAAGTATTATCATATGGTAGACCTGGAGGAAGGAGAGTTGTTCGAGGAACAGCTGGCGAACTTACGGGCACTGCACCAGGATATGCAGCCAAATATACCGATTTAATCAGATCATATGATGAAATGCGTTATATAGATTGGAATGAGTTTGTACAAACATATGGTGATAAATATGGAGAACTCACTAATATATCGGCCTTACATAACGTTGGCCCCGGGCAATGGATAAGTTGGGTCGATTATGCTACACCAGATCAATTAAGAGAAATGAGAAAAGCAGCAAAGGCAGCAATAAAAGCTGGCGAGCCAATCCCGATAACAAAATATGGAATAGAAGATATGATGTTAAATGCAAGCGAAGGACAGTTTTTAGGTCCGGATGGAAGAATGGCTGGAGGGCCTGCAGTAACAAAGCCAGTTGTAACAATCAACATGCATGCATTTGCTAGTTCTACCATTCTTAGAAATTTAGAAACATCTGTTAAAAATAACGTACCTTGTATAGAATTTCATTTAAAGTTTCAAACGGCAGGAAAAGAAAATTTAAAAAAGTTTTTAATGAGTGATGAGATGACAACAATTGCCGGAGAATCTTATTCTTCAGCTGAAGCAAATGCTATTATACGAAAACTTGACTCTGATGGATCGAACATTGTATTACCAAAAAAATACACAGAGCCCGGCGCGACAATCCCGGATATGAACCAATGGACTGCTGACATGAAAGAAATAGGACTTCGACCAGTTTATAGAAATGATTCAAACAGAAAACGACAAATTGCGTACGCAGAAATTTATAAAATATTAAGAAAGGGTCTTTAATTTTATTTTTTAATAAAACCGTTTAAGAAATCTCGCTGTCGTTGGATTGCGTCATCAAGTTCATGATTTTTTCGTTTTTTTGAAGTTGATGTAAGCAATCCAACATTGCTAGATTTAGAAGCATCTTTTGTTGTATGTTTAATTCTGGGTTCTTTAGGCTTTCTATTATTTTTTGAAGGTATGTCGTTGCTAGTTGTATGCTGGCTTGTGCTTTGTACTGTTGTCCTTCTGGGGTGTTCAAAAATTGGTGAATCCGATCCTGCAAATCCATTTCTGGCTCTCGTTTCGAGTTCTTCTTTGGTAAATGATTTTGTTTTATCGATATCAATGCATCCTGTGAAATATGCTGTCTTATAGCCTTTGGTTGTAACCCCACACGGATATTTTGTAGTGTTCGATTCAACCATATACTGAACTCCCCAGCCCACTTCTTTAGTATTAATAACATAACCATATTTTTTTGTACCTAACCAAGTAAAGAATACCGGATCGCCTATTTTAAATTGAAGTTTGTTAAATTGTTTTTGTATATTATCTGGTATTGTTTGTTTTTTTGCCATGTATTTTTAATTTAAACATAAGCCTGTAGAACAACTAATAATTCGAAATACGCGCATATATCTCGTAATCTTATCTCGTTTAAACATTTTTTCTGTTGCAGTGTCTCGAGTAATCATATAGCCGGATTCTATGAATTTAATTATTACTGCACGAACCGCGCGTAAACTATTTGATTCAATCATAATGCTTGTATCATCAATTGTAACATCTACATAATCAGTATTTTTTGATAGATCAGATACTTCAATTTCTTCTCGTTGAGCACTAATTAAATTGAGATCTTCAACTTCATTATATCGTTCTAAATTGTTTTGAACTGTATCGAAAAAATTAGAAAGATCTAAACCAGATGATTTAATACGAGCTGCATCATATGAATCAAATAAAAATTCAAGTTTCTGTGTTTTAGCCAACGACTTGAAATATTCATATTCTGAATATGCAATTGTAATACTATCGAACATCGTTTTCATTTTGCAGCTCCGTTTCAGAAAGTTTAACATCAAATATCTTAATAAACTCAGTAACTGGTAAATCTTTGATTAGAGCAGCTGTTGTTTTAGCAGATTCTAAAGATTCAGCATATATTCGCCCTATAGGCTCGGAACTAGTGTCAGATCTATAAAAATATACATACCATGTTTTCATGATCTGCCTTTATTATAAATATAATCCTAATTCATATTTTTTCATTGATACTTCTAAGGCGTCTGTCAATGTTTGTGCTAATTTTCCAATTTCATGTTTACGTAATGAAAATGTATATCCTTTAACATCCACGTAAAAAACATCATCTTGTTTAGGACGTTGTGCATAAACGTTTTCAGATAATGTATTTATGTTTTTAGCAAGATTAATCAAATCTTTATAATTTAAAGAAAGTTTTTGATTAAATATGCATAATTGTCCAACTGTACAAGCCATTGGATCGGTTTTAAAATTTTCAGCTGATATTTTAGATTCAACTTCAAAATCTAAATTAGCCCAAGTTTCGCCATATCGTTTAACATATTTTTCTGAAATAGCCCATGGCTGATTAATACTGTTTGTCATTTTTATTGTAATTTATAAATTAATACTGTGTATACGTCTTTTGAATAATTGCATCGGATATTAACAAATTGATATTTTTCAATCAACATGTCCATAACTAATCCGGGATGCACATAAAAGAATCCTTCATGATGATATGTATTTATTGGATTCATTAAGTTAAATGCAACTACTTGTGTTGATAAATTATATAATATATCGATATCACTAAATAGTTTACGTAAATCATCGTCTTCGGTTTTACATCTACGCTGCGTAAATACGCCGGATGCAACCACCCATTGATGTTTATCGAGTTTAGCAGTTTCAAATGCACCTACATTAACTTTGTCTAAGCCCCATTTTTGTTCGCCTAAGTGCGTCATTATAGGATTATGGTCTATGGCATTATAGAATACTATATCATTGTTTAACGCAGCCAAATTGTTAGCTATACCATACAAGTCACAACGACCGCATCCTATATCTAATAATGAACCTCCGGCATATCCTATCAATAAATTTTGCATTAGAAATCTTTGTTCGGCAGTTGTATTATAACCTACCGGTATTGGACTATGCATCATATATTCTGGATCGGTAGGCTGTAATGTATCCCAGCGATTTAGTTCAGCATCTGAATTTATTAGATTATTCATTATGCTTTGTTTCAATTGTTCTTTATCCATGAATTCTGTTTGATATTCGTTCTCGATTTTGCAATTTTTTATGTTCGGATATCATTGCCTTTAAAGGATGTGTACGATTTATGCTTTGTTCTACCTGAACAAACTGCGATATAATTTGCCAAGCTTCATCTGCAGTTTCGCAACCGGGTATCATAAATACATCATGCAAACTAATATCATTATGAACAATATAATATTCTCCATCATGATCCATCATTGCAACGGCACCAGGATATCTTTTTTGAATACGTTTTTTCAAACTTTCAATTGACATTATTTACGATTTAGTAATTGGTAATCCATCCTCAGCTAGTAACTTTTTATAAGGGATAGTAGTTTGAATCAGTTCAGTATCGCACAACATAGCCGTTAAATGTTTATTAAGATATGTGTCATGCTTTGGATTTGATGTTATCATACATACTGCTGATCTATTTTCTAATAACACATCATGTACAACATTTTTATTGATTAAATAACGATCTAGTACAACTCCTACACGATTTACACCATGTTGAGTAACAACTACGGTGTTGCCTGCTTTATATGTTGACATTATTCAATAATTTTAATGATTTTACTTGCCGAAACTGACTTCACTTCGAAATCAAAGGTATAACCTTTAAAATCTTCAACAACTTTAGCTTCTGCTTCGGTAACTGAAAGTGCTTCTACAAGATACGTTTCGGTTGTTTTCTTTTCTTTTGTACCTTTCGGCGTGTCAATTGTGTCAATCAATTGAACTTTTGCTGTGTAATACGACATTTTTTAATTTTTAATGGTTTATAACTTATTATTATAATAATGAATTTATTTCATAATTCAAAATTATTTTTTATTTAAAAATTTATGCATACGTTGTTGTTTTTTATGCATAGTATATGACTTTTCGATTTGTTTATCCGATAATTTTAGAGTAAGCATCAATTTATCAATTATATCAGCTAACAATCGTTGTTTTTCGGCACTAGAATATTTTGTTTTACTTAGCTTCAACACCAATACATCTAAATGTTTGATATATTGCTTTGGCAATTTTTTTAAAATTCTAGATTTTTCCAATTGAAGTGCATTCGATTCAATATTTGATTTAGTTTTTGCTGTAGTCTTTTCTTGAATCAATTGTTTTGCAACTTTACTAGATTCTTTAAGTAAGTCGCCATAGCGAATAACCCAGGCAACTTCTGGAGCCGGAGTCGGTTCACCGCCAGCAGCCGGAGCTCCCGATGCCTCCGATCCTTTTTCTACATTTTTCTTGTCTGCATCACCAAATCCTTCAATATCTTCTAATGGCAATTGTAGTTCAAGCGTATAAGAGTCATCGCGGCCATACCCAGTATAAGGAACGATTTTAATTATTTTATCGCGTAATAAACGAATTAATATAGCTGGAGATAAATTAAAGTCTTTACCGCTTCGTGTAATAAATTCGCGTATTCCAATATCGGATATTGAATAAATGATACCCATATTTTTAGATCCATATGCATCAAATTTACCTAAAAACTTTTTTTCTGCTGGCGTAAATGGTGAATCGCCTGCATCTGTTTTTGTATTATCTGTTTCTAACGGAGCTGCTTTTGGTGCAGCTTGTTCACTGATAATGTCAGATAAAAATTGTATTGCAATATGTTGTCTAATTTCACTCATTGTAATGTATTATTCGCCTTTAGATTCGGCTAATTGAGTTGAACGATATTTGCTCGCTAATTTTTTAACTTCGTTGATTGATTTTCTAGCTCGAACTCCCGCTGCTTTAACTCCTTTATCAATAAATCGTTCGTGATTTTCTTTAAATGATGCCCAATGTTGTTCGATTTGATCAAAAATTTCTTGTGATGTCATGTTAACCTTTTTTATTTATTATAAATATTGTGTTATACAAAACGGTCCATAAATACGTGTATGTTTTCATTTTGTACTTTTAATTTTTCATAGTCTGATAACAATATTATTATATCATTATCGTCTTGCCAAATTTGCATGATATGATTTCGATTGATAAAACGTAAATTAGGCTCAACATTTTCATGTTTACGTTGTACTTCTACTACCATCAGAGCCAAAAATTCCGTTTTTTTATTCATTAGTCACCAGTCCATTCAGCTCCGCCCATATAAAATGGATTACTACTTGGTTTTGTTTCGCCACTTTTAACGCCGCCCATATATGGGGTTGTAGGAATAGCCATTCTTTGTGTATCAATATTTAATTTCATCATTTTAGCAGAATTATCTCTTGCATATTGCATCAATGCCATTTTCAATGATTCTGCATCTGTTGCTGTAGATCCAATTTGCTTAGCAATGAAATCTTGTAGTTGTTTAGTATTTTTAAATCGAGCTTCATCGTAGATAATATCAAAAATACCTCGTGCATACATAAATGCACTTTTATCTACAGATTTTGCATAATCAGCTGTATATTTACTTATATCAATACGATTAGTAATTGCATCAGGAATTTCAAGCCATTCTGATTCTGCATATTCGTCCGCAAAATCCGGACCCATATCAGCATTTACGCTTGATAATAATTCTTCTCGCTGTTGTACAGTCAATCGTTTCCAAATATCAGCTTCATTGTATTCTCGAAGAATACGACGAGCACGAATTATTTCTTCTTTAAGAATTTCAACGTGCCTAGGATTTTTAAAATCAAAAAGTTTCATGATAAATTTTCCAATTTGTATATAGTTGTATAAATTAAATCTTTAAATGCATCTAATTGATTGATGATATTTGTATCTTCTTTAGGCATTTTTGCATATGCACGCTCAACAAACATTGCTAATGCTTTAAAATATTTAACAACTGAGTCTTGTGCATATGTATCAAAGCGTTCAGCTGGTTCATATCCTGATATGATTCCGTATTTTCCTTGATATGCTTCAACTAATGCATCGGTCATATCGGGAATAGCTTCATAATATGCACCTAAAGCCATATGTGCTGCAAATGATCCAGGTCCTGTTGTCTGCCAATGGAATATGTGAGCTTGATCCCTAGATGCCATTAATGTAGAAATTAATTTTTCAAACATTTATATCCTTTTTATATATAATTATTACACTCCTTGCGTATACGATTTATTTTCAGATTCGAATTGTTTTACTAAATTCGTATTTATTACTCCAACGTGTACGTGATCATAATGATTTCCTCCAACATTAGATTGCCAAATAATTTGTACGCGATATCCATCTGGCGTATATACATTTAAGAACTCGCCAATATATGGCTTCCATGATGAAATATTTTTGCCAGCGTTGCGTGCAACTTCAATTGCAAATTTAGTAGCTGCTACTTCATCGCCATTAAATGTACTACTTACAAAAAAATCTGCAGCATATGAAATAATATTATTCGAATAATGATCAGAAACTCTTTTACTTTTTGAAAGTCGAGTTGGACGTTTTTGTGAACTTGCAGTCCAATTTCCAGCTGGTAATACAGAAATTAGTTTAGGTAGCGATCCTCCCCAATCTCCATTATACCCGCCGCCTTTAGCACCTTGTAATCTACCAGTACCAGCATCGATATCTGCAGCGCCTAATGTAACAGCACCCAATCCGGCAGCCGCGCCAGCCCCGGTACTAAATATATTTGATGCAAAATCTTTAACTTTATTTATTGTATTAGAAATAATTCCACCAGAATCGGCTACATATTTTTCTAATCCATATTCTTCAATAAGTTTAATCAATGAATCCGCATACGTAGTAGATACACCTGCATATCCACCATCTTGAATTGCAATTGCCCAATTTTCATAATCACTAACTGGATATTCAAATGCAGCTGCATATCTAGCTGCCTTTAATACTTTAGAATGATCTTCGAAGCTATCTAAAATATTATCATATACACGCCATTCTGCAGGGTTACCATCAGATGCTATTAATTCTATACAATTTGCGAATCCGCCACACTTAACACCAAAATAGTTATTATATTTATAAGCTAATTCAGATTTACCCCAGCCACTTTCTAATGCACATTGCGCCATGGTTATACTAGCAGGAATACCATATTTTGTTTCTTGATCTTTTGCTGGCTCGGCAATAAGATTGAAAAATTCTTGAACTGATTTCGGTGGTTTTATTTTTGCATATTTAGCTCGTTTCTCATCAGCCGCTGTCATGCTTACTGGTTCAACTTCAGCTTTTTGTAATGCAATTAAAGTTTGTCGATCCACAACATCATTTGCATTTAATCCATGTTTCATTTTGAATGCAATTAATGCAATGACCGTAGTTTTTCCAAATTTTCTATTTGATATTTCGTTTCGAGATATTTCATATCCCAATTCAATTAGTTTACTTTGTATTGTAGCTACGTGACGATTTGAATCACCCGGCTTCAATAAAATTTTACTATCACGTAAATCTTCAATTTGTTCTTCTTCAGATTCAATATCAACTGTTGGATCAATTTCTTTAATTATTTTAAGCATTTGACTGTATAAAACTTTATGAGCTTCTCGATCTAACGTTATACCATTAATATCAAAATACGTATCATCTAATAATCGATCTGTATCTAATATATAATCTGCGTGTCTACGTAACCAACCATTAATAGCCGATATATTAAAGTTTGGTATGTTAATTTGTTTTTCAAATTTATCATCGATAAATTTATTTGTTGGTAATGTTGATATTACAACTGGTATATCATATTGATGACATTGATCAATTATTTGTTGATAATCTATAATAATATCATCTAATCCGGTATTATCGGCTTCATATAAACCTCTAGACACTATAACAACCAAATCGTAATATGATGATACATATGCACTTGCTAATTCGCGTAAATCGTATATAGAGCCTTTGTCTGCACTATATATGTCACCAGTACAAAGTCTACGAGATATTAATTCTCTAGCAAATCCAATTCGTCGTTGACGAATATCATCAGTAATAAACAAAATATTAAGTAATGATTCTTTACCTTCTAATATTTGTTTTAATCGTATCATTTTCCTTGTCCGCAGTACGGTTTAACGTAATTTTTACTTGTTTTATTAGAACTAGATTTGCTCTTTGCGTGTACCCTTGGTCGTTTAACTCGAGGCTTTCTCACAAACATACTCGTAGCACTAATTTTTGCTTTTGCTGCCATTGCATACTCCTTCTATAATTTCATAAACAGAATATAACCCGGCAACGATTAACGACATACTGCCCTGTATAAAAGCAAATAACCTATTCATATTAATAAATATTGCTAGTATCATTTTACAGTAAAAAAGCCCTTATATAAATAAGGACTTATTGATTTTATCAATTACTTGCAATTGATTACCACCAACTTTCTGGGACATACTTAGGTTCGACAATATGAATTTGATGTGCATAAAAATTACATACTTTTATTAACTGCGTATTCAACCAAGCTATTTTATTATATAAATTACATAATTCAGTATCAAATCCATCTGGTTTTGCAGCCATTTCTTCTTGAATTAATTTGTCCATTGTATCATATGATTCAATTAACAAACATGTTTGTTCATATAAATCTGTCAGTTTTTTAAAAGTGTCTGGGGTAACATCAATTATTTGTTCTTCAATTGATACTATTCGCAAATTTGTATCTTTTTCTAACATCGATGTAACATCGCTACCTAATATTCCATAAATCGAAAAATGCCTTCGGTTGCGATTTGACTTTGGGGCAGACGTATCTTCTACATTCACTAAATATCGTTTATCTAGTTGTACATCGTTTAACTCAATTTTTACTTTCATAGCTTTTTATATTTAAATTATTATAATATTATAAAGATAAGTAAAAAATCAATGCGATCCAAATCTTTTTGAAACTTTTTTGTGAACAGTAAAAAAGTGCGCCATAAGACGCACTCTTCAACATTTGCCTCGAAATGTTCCGCCTAAGGTAGCAGGCATCTATTTGCGAAATGCTTCGCGAAGAATATATTCATGTCCGTGAAAATTTCCTTTTACTCGATTCCAGAATGCTTCATTCATTGCATCTTTAGGATCTTCATACGCAGCATCATATGTGTCAACGCCCGTTTTAGGCACATTTAATGAATGTGTTTCATCATCACCATATTCATTAACATCATCACGTTGACCGGCAGCTTGTTTCATTGGCTCTTCCTTATTGCCATCGTTATCCAAATCTAAAAAATCTGGCTTAGCACCTGATTTTGATGATTTATTATATCCCGCAGATCCTGTTTTTTCTTCACGCTTAGCACGTTTCAATTCACGTCCCTTTTCACCCATTTGTTTTCTAAGTTGCGCTTCGCGTTCTGGACTTAAATCGGATACAGAATAATACTGATGTTTAAGATCGGCAATTTCCTTTTCCAATTTAGCAACCTTAGCCTTAACAGCATCAGCAGCCTCATTGCGAAGATATTCGGCCTGTACTTCTGCCAATGTAGGTAATGGTTTTCCAGGACGACGTTCCCAGGCATACGCTTCTGATAAAATATCTTTAAGTTTTTTCATAGTTATCTTTTAATAATAAATATCAGCCAATTCATAAAAGAAACAAACTAAACTATAACGTGTTCCAGACTGTACTGGTAAAACTCGATGCACAACGTCACGTGTAGAAAACACAGCCAAATCAATTTCTGGTTTAACGTGTTTAATGTGCACATCTGTATCATATTCTATATATTCAAATTCTCCACCCGTAAATATATCATTTAAATATAATACCATGGTCAAATCACTATTATCACGATGATAATGATCATCACGATTTGTTTCGCACGTAACTTTATTGATCCACATATCACGCAATTCATATGTATAACCAACACGTTCCGCAACATAGCGAATTGCATTAACGGCAAACACAGGATATTGACTTGCATCAAGGCAATGTCGCTCATAAAAATTCTTGCGCTCCAAATCCGGAATTTCCATAACAACAAAGTCATCAAGCAATTGATGTATAGCAACACGCTCCGCTGCATCAAATAAATTTAATTTTTTTTCAATCCAAATCATATTAGTACGTTAGTACGCCCGTTTATGTTATTGTTATATAGCGTCCTTTCAGGACTGCTTTCTCGCCATGGCCACATTGCCGCGCACCAACCACAATCCGCTTGCAATATCCAAGACTCGATATCCTGCAGTAGCAATGCGCGTCATGTTTGCTGCTAACAAGGCACGATATATGCGTGTCTTTTGTTGCTCCTTGGTGCCACTGCTAGTGTCAGATCCCGTTATGTCGATGCTTGCAGGTTGCCATTGTGTTGCAAAGTCTATGAGGGCTTCCGCCACGGTGGACATGAGTCGCAGGTAATTGACTTGTCCTGGCGCTGCGCTTTTGGCGTGAGCCACAGTATGGCCTTGACCGTCCGCGGTAGGCGTCAAGATGGCAAATGCCCATTGTTGGTGTCCTTGGTCGACCATTGCAAGTGTGATGCGTATGCCATCTGCTTGAAATTGAGTTTCTCGGTGTCCTTCGTCAGCACGCTTCCACGTGAATTGTGTGGCATATGGAGTTACCCCGCCTAAAGTTATTTCCGCAAGTAAAGTGCGTAATTGTATCATACTTATAAATATTGGTTTCCGCTTAAACTGTACTGAGTACAGCCGCTGGAAACGAGACGGCCTTTAACTCGAGTTCTTAGGAGTATTATCGGCATATGCACTAGGTTGAGCCTAGGAAGGATTGTATGACACCGTCATATTCAATAAAGAGCACCTATATAGCAAAAAATCTTAC